>VOFC01002978.1_pt1 | contig 41719 bp, 45 predicted proteins | sample 5384161 | NCBI WGS metagenome assembly VOFC01 (sample SAMN12384722, study PRJNA508395) | human gut metagenome | isolation source: healthy gut B | host: Homo sapiens
AAGGCCGTTGTCCTGGGCCGGCTAGACGATGGGGACGCATCGAACTCGTTCTATGTATGGGAAATGCCGCCGGAGGTCAAGCAAAAAACTTTGCGATCGAAAATTTTTTTGAGGGCCTCCCAGCCCCTGATGCGACGACAGACCGCGCGGCCAACGCCCCGTCGCGTCCGTCTCCGCTGCCCGGCCGCCTACCAGATGGAGCGCACCAGGCAGACCACGCCGCAAATGGCGATGATGCCCAGCAGGACACGGCGGAACAGGAGCACGTTGATGCGCCTGACCACGGGGAAGGCCGCCAGGCTGCCCAGCATCACGCCGGGCGTCCCGTACAGGGCCATGCCCAGCACCTCGGGCGTGAAGAAGCCGTGCCACCATTGCAGCACCAGGGTGATGATGCCGCGCAGCATGAAAAAGACGCTCACCGTGCCCAGGAAGACGCGCGGTTCCCAGCCCACGGCCAGGCAAAGGCGGCCATGGGCGGCCCGTCCAGGGCGATGCCCGTGCCCAGCAGACCGGCGCCGAAGCCGCAGGCCACGCCCACCGGCTGCAGGCGGGCCCCGCCGCCGCGCCCGCCATGCACACAGAGCTGCCAGTACACGAAGAACAGAAGGAGGATGCCCACGATGCCCTGCAGGACGGCGCCGGAACAGATCTGCAGCAGATAGACGCCCGCAAAGGAGCCGGGCACCGCGCCCAGCAGCAGCCAGGGCATGGCGTCGAAGCGGCAGAAGCGCACATGCATGGCGATCATGCAGGCATCGCTTTGGAAAAAGCAGACCAGGCAGCTCAGGGGATGAGGGCATGCATGGGGATGGCCAGCGCCAGGAAGGAAAGGCGAACATGGTGCCGCCGATGCCGCTGACACCGGAGACGAAACCACCGGCGAACCAGCAGACAAAGACAAAGATATCAAGAGCATCGGGCATGGCATCCTCCTTTCTCGCCCCGGCTACGGGGCCATGCCCCTGCCGCCGTCATGGCTCTTACAGGGCTTTGCCTCCGGCGGCAAGTCAAAAAGGGCCCTTCCTCCGCCATCCGGTGGGATGCCGCCCGTGATGATGCCTGCGCCGTCAGGCCCCAGGCATCAGGGCCGGAGACCGGCAGGGGCTGACGGCACGCCCCGCAGGGCAGGAGGGGCGGGACATCCGCGGGCACGACGATGGCGGCAGTTCCCCCTGTCCGGCGATCATGGCGCGCCTCCCGCCGCACGCCGTGCCTGCGGCCAGGGCTGGCCGGAGGATGCGACAGCCCTGCGGCATGTCCCCGCCCCGGCATGGCCTCCGCCCATGCCGGAAGGCGCATCAGCGGTGTCCCGGGAGGCGCCGCATCGACCTTTTGCCCGGACTGTGCTATGAGGAAAAGACCGTCGCCCAACCGGCGCCCGCCTCCCGGCCCGCGCACAGCAGGAGAAGTCCATGCCGTCCGATGACTGTCTGAAAAAGCTCTATATAGAACCCACAGCGCGCTGCAACCTGCGCTGCAAGATGTGTTTCCGCAACAGCTGGAAGAACGAGATCATCGGCGACATGCGAATGGAGACCTTCCGCAAGGCCATGACGACCATGCCCGACAGCGTGGAGACCGTCTTTTTCGGCGGCATGGGCGAACCCCTGGCCCACCCGGACATCGTGGAGATGGTGCGCACGGCCTCCGCGCTGGGCAAACGCGTGGAACTGCTGAGCAACGGGACCCTGCTGGACGCCCGGCGCACGGCCGAGCTGCTGGACGCCGGTCTGGACATGCTCTGGCTGTCCATCGACGCCCTGGACGACGGCCGCTATGCCCAGATCCGCCGCAACAGCCAGCTGGCGCTGGTCAAGGAACATATCGTGGAGTTCAACCGCCGCCGCGCCCGTCTGGACAGGACCGTGCGCCTGGGCGTGGCCTTCGTGGTCATGAAGAGCAATGCCCACGAGCTGGCCCTGCTGCCCTATTTCTCCACCTATTACAAGGTGAACGAAGTCAACATCTCCAACGTCATCCCCACGGACGAGCATACGGCCTCGGAAGTGCTCTACAACAACGTGGTGGACTGGGGCCTGGGCGACCCCGCGCCCATGGAAAGCTCGCCGCGCATCCACCTGCCGCTCATGGACTGGCAGGACCCGGCGGCCCAGGAAGGTCTGCGCAGCCTGCTCTCCACCTCCATGTGCAGCGTCTACCTGTCCGGCCAGCGCGTCAGCCGGGCGGCCCGGCGCTGCCGCTTCATCGACGAGGGCATGGCCTTCGTCAAATTCGACGGCCATGTCAGCCCCTGCATGTCCCTGCTGCGCAACGCCACCCTTTACTGGCGCCAGAAACAGCGCGAGACCCGCAGCCACTTTTTCGGCGATCTGGCGGGACAGGGCCTGGCCGAGATCTGGGATGCCCCGGACTATGCCGACTTCCGCCGCCGGGTGCGCAATTTCGAGTTCTCGCCCTGCTACCGGTGCAGCCTGTGCGAAAACTGGGAGAAGGGCCTTACCGACTGCTTCGGCAACGATGCCCCCACCTGCGGCGGCTGCCTGTGGTCCGAGGGCGTCATCAGCTGTCCGTAGGATACGTTCGCTGCGAAACGGGGAGCGGGAAGGAGGCCTCCCTGCTCCCCGCATCCCGCCACGGCTTGCCCTGTCCCGCGCCCGCCTGTAGCATGGGGCCATGCAGAAACCCGATCCGTCTTCCATCCCGCTCTCGCCCGGTGTCTATCTGTACCGGGACGGCAAGGGCCAGGTCATCTATGTGGGCAAGGCGCGCATCCTGCGCCGCCGCGTGCTCTCCTATTTCCGCCCCGAAGGCCTGCCCGCCAAGACCAAAGCCATGCTGGCCCATGCGCAGAGCATCGAATTCCTGACCACTACCACGGAAAAGGAAGCCCTGCTGCTGGAAGCCAGCCTCATCAAGAAATACCGGCCCCATTACAATATCGTGCTGCGCGACGACAAGCAGTACGTGCTCTTCCGCGTGAACATCAAGCACCCCTTCCCCCGTCTGGAGGTGGTGCGCAAGGCCCGGCGCGACGGGGCCCGCTATTTCGGGCCCTTCACGTCCTCGCTGGCCGCCCGCGAGACCTGGAAGCTGCTGCACCGGGCCTTTCCCCTGCGCCGCTGTTCCGACAGGGCCATGAAGAACCGTGTGCGCCCCTGCCTCTACCATCATATGGGGCAGTGCCCGGCCCCCTGCATGGGCCTGGTCACGGCCGAGGACTATCTTGAAGGCGTGCGCCGCGTCTGCGACCTTTTGCAGGGCAAGGCCGATCCCCTGCTCAAGGAATTGCGCAGCCGCATGGAAGCCGCCGCGGAAGCGCTGGAATTCGAACAGGCCGCTGTGCTGCGCGACCAGATCCGCGCCGTGGAAAAGACCGTGGAACGACAGGCCACGGTCCTGCCCGGCGGCGGCGACATGGATGTGCTGGGGCTGTTCCAGGCGGAACGGGGCCTGGCCCTGGGGCTGGTCTTCGTGCGCGGCGGCGCCATGACCGACGGCCGGGCCTTCTACTGGCCGGGCCTGACCTTCGACGACGCGCCGGAGCTGCTCTTTTCCTTCGTGGGCCAGTATTACGAACAGCTCACCCCGCCGCCGCGCCTCCTGCTGCCCTGGTTGCCCGCGGCCGTGCAGGAAACTGACGGGGAGGACGGCGGCACGGACGGGGCTCCCGACGAGCGCAGCCTGCTGGAACAGGCCCTTTCCGAACGGCGCGGCGGCCCGGTGCGGCTGGTGGCGCCGCAGAACCCGGCCGACAACCGTCTGGTGGACGTGGCCCAGTCCAATGCCCGCGAAGAGGCACGGCGGCGCGAAAAACTGGAGGAAACGCCCCTGCTGGAGCGGCTGGCACGGGCCCTGCACCTGCCGGACGTGCCCCGGCGCATCGAATGCGTGGACGTGTCCCATACCGGCGGCCGCCAGACCCGCGTGGGCATGGTGGTCTATGAGGAGGGGCGCCCCAGCCCCGACCAGTACCGGGCCTATGCCATGCCCGACGGCGGTGACGATTACGGCACGCTTTATGACTGGGTGGCCCGGCGTCTGGAAAGCGGCCCGCCCTGGCCCGACCTGATGCTCATCGACGGGGGCCGCGGCCAGCTGGCCGTGGTGGAACGCGCCCTGAACGACGCGGGCAAGCCGGACTTCTTCCCGCTGGCGGCCATCGCCAAGGCCCGGGACGAGGCGGGCCATGCCGACCGGCGCGCGGGCAACGTGGCCGACCGCATCTTCCTGCCCGGCCGCAGCAATCCCCTGCCCCTGCGCGAAGGCTGCGCGGAGCTGCTCTTTTTGCAGAACGTGCGCGACGCCACCCACCGCTTCGCCATCGGCCGCCACCGCAAGGCGCGCGGACGGGCAGCCCTTTCCGGCGAGCTCATGCGCCTGCCCGGCATCGGCCCGGCCACGGCGCGCCTGCTCTGGGAGACCTTCGGCAGCCTGGAGGCCATGCGGGCCGCCGGCGTGGACGATCTGCGCCGCCTGCCCGGCATCGGGGCTTCCAGGGCCGCCCTGCTGCACGAAAAGCTGAAAGGGCTGGAGTCCTCCTGAGCCCCCTCTGACAACGGCGTGCCAGCCCCCTGCCGGTCCTCCGGCCTTCCGGGGGACCCGCCGTCACCACCTGCCTGCCAGCAATCACGAACGATGCGACACAACGGTACGGCGTCCGGCAGTCCCCTGCCGGACGCCGTACGCGCCATGCGGACAGGCCATGCCCCTGCGCGGGACGCGGGGCCTGTCCCGCCTTGCCGTCCTGCCCCGCATCAGGCCGGATCCTCCGCACCGGGCCGCATCTCGTGGCATTTGCGCCAGAGCGTGGACTTGGAGATGCCGAGCATCCGCGCGGCCTTGTCCTTGTTGTGTCCGGCCAGCTCCAGCACCCGCGCGATATGCTGCTGCTCCACCAGCCGCAGTTCCGTGGGCATGGCCTTCTCCTCCTGGCGGCACGGTCTGGCCTGCTGTTCGGGGACCCTGAAGGCAAAGTCCGGTGACATGCCCAGCTTGGAGATGACCACGAGCCGCTCGATGACGTTGCGCAGCTGCCGCACATTGCCGGGATAGTCGTGGTCCCGCAGCCGGCGGATCAGGGCGGGCGTCAGCCGGAAATTGTGCTGGTGCATCCTGTTGAACTCCGCGACGAACTTCATGGCGATGGGGGCGATGTCCTCCGGGCGCTCGCGCAGCGGCGGGATCACGAATTCGAACACGCTGAGCCGGTAATACAGGTCCTTGCGGAAGGCCCCCTGCTCCATGAGCTGCCGCAGGCGGCCGTTGGTGGCGCAGATGACCCGCACGTCCACACTCACCGATTCCTCGGACCCGATGGGGATGAAGGTCCTGTCCTCCAGAAATTTCAGGATCTTGGTCTGCGCCGACCGGGAAAGCTCGTTGACCTCGTCCAGGAAGATGGTCCCCCCGTGGGCGAGCTCGAAATAGCCTTTCTTGCCCTTTTTGTTGGCACCGGTGAACGCACCGCCGTAGTAGCCGAAGAGCTCGCTTTCGATGAGCGTCTCCGGGATGGTGGCGCAGTTGAAGCTGATGAAGGGCTTGTCCCGGCGCGGGCTGGCGTCATGGATGGCCGCCGCAAGGACGCTCTTGCCCGTGCCGGTGTCCCCGTAGATGATGAGCGTGGAATTGCTCGCCGCCACACCTTTCATGTAGGCGATGGTCTCCTGCAGGCGCGGCGACCTGGTGACGAAACCGTCGAACGTGAAGGTGTTCAGCCGTGCGACGGCGGGCGCCCGGTTGTCTTCGGACACATAGCAGCACGAGGCCACGTTCTTTTCCGTATTCCCCACATAATTGATGATGTAATGGAGATTGCCGGAAGCCGTACGTATGGTCCCGTAAGAATTCATCCCTTTCTTCACAAGACGGGCATTGGCGATGATCTTCTTTTTTGATGCGCTGTCTATCCTGATGGTATCGGATACGATATTGTTGTTAAAATCGAAGACGATGGAATTTACTTTGTATATCTCTTCCGGCGCTTTCTGGACGATCTCCTTGGTATCGAATATCTCCATCAGTTTTATGGCATCGGAAAAGACCGACTCCACGGTCGAGAATTCCGTGAGCAGCGGGATGCCTATGGCGCCGAAACGGGCGGCATGGGCCGTGGCCCGCGGCGTGCCGGCGATGATCCTGAAGCCGTCGTCCGTGATGGTCTTGCAGATGTTCTCCACCTCGGAAGCGCTCGTTATCCTGTAGAATTTGATGAACACGTCCTTGCTGATGATGCCGCTGATGAACTTTGAGGTGTTCATGCTCGCACCAAAGCCCACGACAGCGATCCTGTTCCCGTATTCCAGGGCTTTTGTCAGCATGGAGAGCCGGTCGCAATCGGTGATGGGAATCTCAAGGATGTAGGAATCCCGCAGATTGAGCTGGTTCTTGATCATGGTCGCCGTCTCGCCACGGCTTATGATGATCTTGCAGCCCTCGTCGATCAGCTTTTGCGTCAGCGGGATGGCCTCGTCACAGAGGGCATTGTAGATGTCAAAGTCCATAGCATGCAGAGCCTTCATCCGCTCGAACATGGCGCCCAGCTCGGGATAGGGAGCGATCACAGCGACGGGTTTCATGATGCCTCCGGGGACAGGTTTTCCGGGTTCATAATGAACAGAATGGTTTTAAAATGAAATATCCTGGGGGTATTTTTTTATAAAAAAAATTTTTTATCAATAATATAATATGGTTATGTGATGGCACACACTTTGCTAAAAAGGGCAGCAAATACCCGACGCCAAGGAGGCCCACATGAACCATGCACTTGTAGTCAACAGCAACGACAATGTTGCCAATGCCCTTGATGACATACCGGCCGGCGAACAGTTCGCTTTTTTCGGTAGGGACGGACGCCTGTACCCTCACGGCCGCCGATAACGTGAAGTTCGGCTTCAAGGTCGCCATCAGAAAGATCCGGAAAGGGGAACAGATCATCAAATACGGCTGCGTCATCGGTGTCGCCTCACAGGATATCGAACCGGGACAGTGCGTCCACATCCACAATGTCGAAGGTACCCGCGGCCGCGGCGACAAGAAGGGGGAATAGCATGAAATTCTGGGGATTCGTACGCGAAAACGGCAAGGTGGGCATCCGCAACCATGTCCTTGTGATGGGCATCACCCGCAACGTCGCGACGCTGGCCTACATGATCGCCGGCTCCGTGCGCGGCACGCGCCTGTATGCGGGCCCCAACGAGAACGGCCGCAGCCGTGACGACCGTGAGACCATGGCCCGGGTCATCACCGGCCTGGCCAAAAACCCCAATGTGGGCGGGGTGCTCCTGGTGGGCAACAAGCCTGACGGCGGCTATGCCGAATTCACTTACGAAAATATCGTGGAAAACATCATGGCTTCCGGCAAGCCTGTGGAGACCCTCTTCATCAGCCGTGACGGCGGCCATGCCGCCTGCATCGGCCTCGGCATCCAGAAAGCCCGCCGCCTGGCCGAACTGTGCAGCGCCCAGCGCCGTGAGGAAGTTGACTGGGGCAAACTGTGCCTTGCGGTCAAATGCGGCTATTCCGACGCCACGTCGGGCATGGCAGGGAACCCGGTCGTCGGCTATGTCTTCGACCGCCTGTGCGATGCCGGCGGTACGGCCATTTTCTCGGAAACGACCGAGGTCATCGGCGCCGAAGACATCGTCGCCCGCCGCTTTACCGATGCCGGCCAGCGCGCGACCTTCCTTGCCTGCGTGCGCAAGGTGGAGGAAGAGGCCAGGGCCACCGGCCAGGACATCCGCAGCATCAACCCCATCCCCGCCAATATCGAAGCCGGTCTGACCACCCTGGAGGAAAAATCCCTTGGTGCCATCGCCAAGGCCGGCAGCAAGCCCATCATGCAGTGCGTGCGCTACGGCGAGAGCCCCTCTGCCGCAGGCCTGAACTACATGGACTCCTGGATGTCCTCGTCCGCCCTGTTCGCGGGCTTCTCCTCCGCGGGGGCCGTGCTCAACATCTTCCAGTTCGGCGGCGGCGCCATGCCCGACCAGTGCATGATGCCGGTGGCCGATACCGGCGTGGTGGCCCCCATCCTTTTCGCCACGGGCAATCCCCGCGCCTATGAACGCGGCAGGCTGGAGATCGATTTCAACTCCGGCGTCGTCATCTCGGAAAAGGCCGGCATCGAGGAGACCGGGGAAAAGCTCATCCGCCACATCTGCGACATCGCCTCCGGCAGGATGACCAAGGTCGAGACCCTCAATGTGCGCGAGCCGGTGGAGCTCTATCTGCAGGGACCCTGCCTGTAGCCGGACTCCCCGGCCGCACCGGACATCCCCGGCTCCTCCTCTCTCCCTTGCCGTGCGGATGGCCGCTGCAGCCAACAGGCAAGGGACCGGCACCGTGCCGGTCCCTTGCCCCCCGGCCCGCCGCGCCGGAACGCCCCCCGTCAAGGAAAAACTGATGCACACGGCTGACTCCTCCCGCGCCCTGCTGATCCTCGTGCTGATGCTGCACCGCCTATCTCCTCATCCCCTTCCACAGGATGACGCCCTCCATCATGTCCGCCGCCATCATGTCCGAAACGGGCATGGGGCCGGTCATCGGCATCATGCAGATGGTGTGCGGCCTTCTGGTCGACAGCTACGGCCCGCGCAGGATCCTGCCCTGCTTCCTGCTGGCGGCCGCGGCGGGCACCGCCCTGTTCGCCCTTTCCACCTCCGCCCCCGGCCTGCTGCTGGGCCGGGCCGCCATCGGCTTCGGGACGTCCGTCATCTTCATCGCCGGCCTCAAGCTCTTCAATGCCTGGTTCCCGCCCACGATCTATGCGCGCCTGAACGGCCTGCTGCTGGGCATGGGGGGGCTGGGACTGGTCATCGGCTCCGGCGGCATGGGCTACCTGTGCGACAGCCTGGGCTGGCGGACCAGCCACCTGGTCGTGGCGTCCATCACCCTCTGCTTTGCCCTGGCCCTGGGCGTGACCGTCCGGGACACGCCCGCACACGCCAGCCGCCCCGGCCCTGCCGGCAGGGCCGGAGCCGTCCCCCCGGCCGTGCTGGGGCACATCCTGCGCAACCGGCAGTTCCTGTTCATCGCCGGCTGGTTCTGCTGCCAGTTCAGCCTGCACAATGCCTTCGGCGGCCTGTGGGGCGGCCAGTACCTTCGGGCTGTCCACCATCTGGATACGGTCACTACGGGCAACGTGCTGAACATGCTGGGCATGGGCACCCTTCTGGGTGCCCTGGCCAATGCCTGGCTGTGCGACCGGGTGTTCCGCACGCCGCGCACCATGATGCCCATAGCCGCGGCGATGTATGTCCTGCTTTTTGCCGTCCTGATCTTCCGGGGCGCCGGTTTTTCCATCCCCGTCCTGTGCGTCTGGTTCTTCCTGCTCGCCTTTTTCGGGATGGGCTCGCTGTCCGCCGGCTTCGCCTGCATGCCGGGCATCTTCGGCAGCGCGCTGCTGGGCACCGCCAGCGGCCTGCTCAACACCCTGCCCTCCCTGCTCGTCCTGATCCTGCAGCCCCTGACGGGCCTGATCCTGGCACGCTGCGGAGACGCCGGGGGCAGCTTCGGCCCCCAGGACTATGCCGTGGCCCTGTCGCTCTACCTTGGCCTTTCGGTGGTCTCGCTGCTGTGCGCGCTTGCCGCCTGGGGCCGCCCCGGGCGGCGGGAATCCTAAAATGGAACCTTTCTATCCAAAAAATGAAATACGCAAAAATTTTAAAAGTATATAAATAGTATTTTATTTTAATATGTTATATTAAAAAATAAAGCTGGCCCGATATTTGCTTTTCAAACTGTAAATCCATCAAGGAGGCAATGATATGAAGAAAAATCTTTTCTGCATCCTGGTCGCGGCGCTCATGCTGTGGGGGCTCCCGGCACATGCCGGCGGCACCTGGCCGGAAAAAAGCATTCAGGTCATCGTCCCCTGGGCTCCCGGCGGCGGCAGCGACCTTTCCGCCCGCATCGTCATGGACAAGGTGGCGAACATCCTCGGGCAGCCTGTGGTCATCACCAACATCTCCGGTGCCGCCGGCCTGAACGGGGCCCTGCGCGTCAACCGTGCGGCACCTGACGGCTATACCGTCCTCTGGGAACATCCCGCCAACCTGGCCATCGCCCCCGTCATCGGCAGGGCCAAATATACCTGGAAAGACTTCGAGATGGCCTGCTCCATCGGCACCAGCGACATCGCCGTCTTCGTCAAGAAGGACGCCAAGTGGAACTCCATGAAGGAAGTCATCGACGACATCAAGGCCCACCCCGGGCAGATCAAGTGGAGCCTGGCCGTCAACTCCGCCTCCCACTTCACCTTCCTGGCCATCAGCGAATCCATGGGAGGGCTGAAGATCATGCAGATCCCCGGTGCCGGCGACAAGACCCGCATCATCAACGTCATGGGCGGCGTGTGTGACATCACCACGGCCGGCTATGCCGCTGTCGCTCCCTATGTGGAATCCGGCGACGTGAAGATCCTGGCCATGGCCTCGCCCCAGCGCAGCGTGCTGGCCCCCCAGTATCCGACCCTGATGGAACAGGGCATCAACGCCGAGAGCGTCTTCCTCTATTCCGCCGAATTCCCCAAGGGGACCCCCCAGGCCATCATTGCCAAGTTCCAGGCCGCCGTCGAGAAGGCCCTGCAGGATCCTGAAGTCATTGAGCTGCTGAAGAAGCAGGGCATCGTGGCCCAGTACAAGGACAGCGCCGCCACCACCGCCGTGTGGGAAAAGGAATCCGCCCTCTACCTCCGCCTTGCCAAGGCCAACAGGATGATCCGCTGACCGCCGGGCCGGGGGCCTGCGGGGCTCCCGGCCGCTCCCCCTGCGCGCTGCAGGGCCGTATCCAACGTTCAAGGCCAGGAGGCCGTTATGCATATCGTCAACAAAAGGGATTTCTTAGCCTCCATCGTCCTGCTGCTTGCCATGCTGGGATTCTATGTGGAATCCACCCGCATCGAGACCCAGGGCGGTGTCGATCTGGGGCCCCTGTTCTTCCCGCATCTGATGGTCATCGTCATCGCGATCCTGTCCGTGGTACTGCTGTTCAAGAGCATCTCCTTCTCCCCCGCGGGCAAGGACCAGAAGGCCGCGCCGGAAAAGATATTCTGCACCACAAAAGACCAGACCATCTTCATCGCCCTTTTCTTCATTTATCTCATGGCGCTTCCGTATGCCGGCTATCTTCCCGCAACGCTCATCTATCTCATCGTGAATATGATCTATCTCGGGAAGAAGGGAAGTACCAAGTGGTATGTCATCTATGTTTGTTCCACGATCGGCATGACAGCGATCATCTACTACATCTTTGCCAAGGTCATGCTTCTGTTCCTTCCCTAATCCCTTGCACAGGACGGCACGGGGCATGCCCCTGCTGTCATTGCCTGGCTGCAAACATCATGATCCCGAATTCCGCTGCTGCATGACGAGTCCGGGACAAGGAGCTGCTATGCTTTCACAATTAGGCGCAATCATAGGCAACTTTGATTTGTTTACCATCATGCTGATGGTTTGCGGGGTTTTCGGCGGCCTGATCATCGGCGCTCTTCCCGGACTGACGTCCACCATGGCCGTGGCCCTGCTGGTGCCCATCACCTACGGCATGGACGTGAACCACGGCCTGATCCTGCTGGTGTCCGTCTATATCGGCGGCATCGCCGGCGGCCTGGTCTCGGCCTCGCTGCTGAACATCCCCGGCACGCCCGCCAGCGTGGCCACCACCTTCGACGCCTACCCCATGGCCAAGAAAGGTCTGGCCGGCAAGGCCCTGTCCTACGGCGTCTTTTCGGCCTTCCTGGGCGGCATCTTTTCCTTCTTCTGCCTGGTGCTCCTGGCGCCCCCGCTGAGCACCTTTGCCCTGGACTTCGGCCCCTGTGAATATTTCTCGCTCGTCCTGTTCACCCTGAGCTGCATCGTCTCCATTTCCCACAAGTCGCTGATCAAGGGTTTCATCTCCGCCGCGCTGGGCCTGCTGCTTTCCTGCGTGGGCCTGAGCGAGACCGACGGCATGCCGCGCTTCGACTTCGGCATCGCCGACCTCCAGTCCGGCTTCAGCGTCATGCCGGTGCTCATCGGCATGTTCGCCGTCTCGCAGATCCTGATCGAGGTCCGCAGCATCCGCGAGCCGTACACCATCATGAACGCCACCTTCACGCAGCGTGAATTCTGGCGCGTGGCCCTGGACGTGTTCCGGCACTGGAAGAACGTCATCCGCTCCGCCCTGATCGGTACGGGCATCGGCATCCTGCCCGGCGTGGGCCCCGGCCTGTCCAACATCGTGGCCTACTCCCAGGCCAAGGCCGCCTCCAAGGAACCCGAGACCTTCGGTACCGGCAACCCCAACGGCATCATCGCCTCGGAAGTGGCCAGCTGCGCTTCCACCGGCGGCGCCATGATCCCGCTGCTGACGCTGGGCATCCCCGGCGACGCCACCACCATGATGATGCTCGGCGCCTTCATGCTGCAGGGCCTGCAGCCCGGCCCCCTGCTGATGCGCGACAATCCCGAGCTGATCATGATCATCTACCTGGCCTTCTTCATCAGCGTCATCCTCATGCTGCTGATGCTCATCTACGGCATCCGCCTCATGGTGAAGGCCCTGAGCCTGCCGCGCGAGATCCTCTTCCCCATCATCGTGATGCTCTGCGTCATCGGCTGCTACGCCCTCAACAGCAGCATGTTCGACGTCTGGGTCTTCTTCGGCATGGGCATCCTGGGCACGGTCATGGCGGCGCTCAACTTCCCGCTCCTGCCGCTGGTGCTGGGCCTCATGCTGGGCCGCATGGCGGGAAAGCCAGCTGCGCATCAGCATCACGCTGGGCCACGGGACGCCCGCGGCCTTCCTGGACAGCCCCATCGCCCTGTTCTTTATCGCCATCTCCATCCTGTCCGTTGCCTATTCGCTCTACAACATGCGCAAGAAGGCCGCGAAGTAACAGGCAAGGGCCTGTTTTCGAAACGATTTTGAACCGTACACGCGCCCTCCGGTCACGGTACGCATAAAGGAGAACATCATGAAGATCGTCAGCGTCGACGTCATGCAGGTGCCCAGCGGCAACGCCGGGGCATCCGCGGCGACTGGTCCCCCGTCATCGTACGCATCAACACCGATGAAGGCATCAGCGGTTTCGGCGAAGTCGGCCTTGCCTACGGCAAGGGGCTGGCGCGCCGGCCTGGGCATGGTGCAGGACTTCGCCGAGGTCATCATCGGCGAAAATCCCATGAACATCGAGCAGATCTGGGAGACCATCTTCCGCAAGACCTTCTGGGGCATGGGCGGCGGTACCGTGGTCTATGCCGGCATGAGCGGCATCGACATCGCCCTGTGGGACATCAAGGGCAAGGCCCTGAACCAGCCCGTATGGCAGCTGCTGGGCGGCAAGACCAACGACAACCTGCGCGTCTACGCCAGCCAGCTGCAGTTCAACTGGGGCACCAGGCTGGACAAGCAGAAACTCATCACCCCGAAGAGTACGCGGAGGTCACCCGCGTGGCCATGGCCGACGGCTATGACGCCATCAAGGTGGACCCCATCATCTTCAGTGACCGGCCTGACGGCAAGGGCCCCTGGAAGATCACCGGCCCGCTGGAGCACAAGGTCATCAAGACCGTCTATGACCGTGTGGCGGCCATGCGCGAAGCCGGCGGCGACGATCTGGACATCATCATCGAGAACCACTCCAACACCGACACCACCTCGGCCATCCAGATGGGCAAGGCCCTGGAGGACCTGCGCATCTTCTACTTCGAGGAGCCCTGCCACCCGCTCAACGTCCAGAACATGGTGGAAGTGAAGAACAGGGTGAACATCCCCATCGCCTCCGGTGAACGCATCTACACCCGCTACGGCTACCGGCCTTTCTTCGAGTCCCGCGCCCTGCAGGTCATCCAGCCCGACATCTGCCTGTGCGGCGGCATCACCGAAGCCAAGAAGATCTGCGACATGGGCCATGCCTATGACTGCGCCGTGCGATCCACGTCTGCGGCAGCCCCATCTCCAAGGCGGCCGCCCTGCAGATCGAGGCCGTCATCCCCAACTTCCTCATTCACGAGCACCATCAGCGGGCCCTGAACCCCGAAAGCCGCGAGACCTGCCTCTATGACTACCAGCCGGTCAACGGCCGCTACGCCATCCCTGACAAGCCCGGCATCGGCCAGGAGCTGACGCCCGAGACCATCAAAAAGTGCAACATCATCACCGTGACCCGTTCCAAGAAGTACATAAGCCCGCAGGGACAGGGGGCCAGGCCTCCTGTCCCCTCCTTTTCCCCTGAGGTCGTTCCCATGGACAGCAGCATCGCCACCTTCAGACCGCGCAGCTTCAGGCTCGTCTCTCCCGTCACCATCCCCGCCTTCACCGGCGTCCGGCTGCGCCCCCCGTCCGCACCGGCCTGTGCCGCTGTCGAGCGCCTGGCGCAGGCAAAGGTCATGGGCTCCCCATCCCTGCGGGCCCTGCCTGCCGGGGCCCGTGTGGCCGTAGCCGTGGGCAGCCGGGGCATCGACAGGCTCCCCCTGCTGGTGCGCGGCTGCATCACGGCCCTGCGCGGTATGGGGCTCCGGCCGTTCATCGTGCCGGCCATGGGCAGCCACGGCGGCGCCGACGCCGAAGGACAGCGCATGCTGCTGCGTCACCTGGGCGTCACGGAGGAGAGCACCGGGGCCCCGGTCGTCTCCTCCCTGGAGACGGTGGACCTGGGCTGCGCGGCTCCCGGCGTGGCCTGCCGCATCTCCCGCGACGCCTTTGAAGCCGATGCCATCGTGACCGTGGTCAGGGTCAAGGCGCACACCAATTTCACGTCGGACATCGAAAGCGGCCTGTGCAAGATGCTCACCGTGGGCCTCGGCAAGGACCTGGGGGCCAAAAACGCCCATATCTTCGGCCGCAGGGGACTGGTGGACCACATCCCCCTGCTGGCCGAACACATCATCGCCCATGCGCCCGTGGCCTTCGGGCTGGCCGTGGTGGAAAACGCCGAAAGCCGCATCTGCCTCGTGGAAGGCGTCGAAGCCGCAGACATGCCCAGGGCCGACCGGGAGCTGCTGGTCAGGGCCAAGGAGCTCAAGGCCGTGCTGCCCTTCGAACAGCTGGACATGCTGGTGGTGATGGAGATCGGCAAGGACATCAGCGGCACCGGCATGGATTCCAAGGTCGTGGGGCGGACAGGCTTCGGCGAGCCCTACGGACATCCCTTCATCAACACCATCGCGGCCCTGCGGGTGACGGCCGCCTCCGGCGGCAACGGCATCGGCATCGGCATCGCGGACGTGACCACCACCGAGACCCTCAACGGCCTGGACCTGGAAGCCATGTGGATCAACGCCCTCACCTCCTGCTGCATGGACCGGGTCAAACTGCCCCCGGCCTTTGCCAGCGAGCGGGAGGCCATCCAGGCCGGTCTGAAGATCTGCTGGCAGCCCCGGACGGAACGGGTGCGGGCAGCCGTCATCCGCTCCACGCGCCACCTCGGCCATCTCCTCCTGACACGCCCCCTGCTGGAGGAACTGCGCACGACCCGTCCCGACATGCTGGACGGCATCTGGCAGGAGGAACGCCCGCTGGCCTTCGACAGCACGGGCATCTGGACATTTCCTGGCCCGGCGCCTGACCGGCCCTTGGCCCCTCCGAACGCGGCTCTTTCCCGCGCCCGGCAGCCGTAACGGCAGGCAGGCGTCCCGCTCCCGGACGGCCCGGCGTGTCTCCCCACCCCCATCCGCCGGACTGCCCGTCGCCGCCTGCCGGATACGAAACGGCCCCGGAACATCCGTTCCGGGGCCGTGCCCTGTCCACGGGCCGCCGGGCGGCCTCCCGCCCGTTCCGTGTTACAGGGTCACCTTGCTGTGGGCTTCACGCATCTTGCGCACGGCTGCTGCCAGCGCATCGCCATTGAGCACCATCTCCATCATGCCTATCTGTTCTTCCCACTTCCGGGGATCGGCCTCGGCCTTCATCTCGGGTTCCAGCACATGATAGACACAGAGCCCCAACGGGGCTCCTGCCAGGGGTCCGGCGAAGGTGGGGTCGCCCAGGGTCACGGTCTCGGCATAGATCTCGGCCCCTTCGGGGTCCGAAGAACCAAGAACGACGACCAGGTCTTCCACACCGTACTTCTCAGCCGCGTCCTTGACGCGCTGCTGATTCTCCAGATCCATGGCACCGGCGGCGGTTCAAACGAAACATTCGGTGGCGGAGAAGAGCACCTCTGCGCCCGAACCGGCGAACACATCTGCCATGGCCGGGCCGGGGATGCCGTCCCGCTCACCCAGCAGCAGAAGCTTCTTGCCCTTGAGCTTGCTCATGATGTTACCTCAATATGGTTGTATGTGGTGATCGCATGACAGTCGCACATCACGACGGCGGCGTTCACAGCAGTTTGCCGGCCTCTTCCCTGATGGCCTCGATGGAGACGCCCTCCCCCGTCAGGCGGGCCATGTTCTCGCCGCCCTTGTAGAACAGGATGGTGGGGACGGCCATGACGCGCAGCCCTATCACCAGGCGGCGGTTCTCGGCCACGTTGAGCTTGCAGAACCTGACGCGGCCCTCGAACTCTCCGGCCAGCTTCTCCACTTCCGGCATCAGGGCCAGGCAGGGCCCGCACTGCGGCCCCCAGAGATCCACGACGCAGGGCATAGGGCTTTGCAGGACTTCAGCCTCGAAATTTTCCTTGTTCACGCTGATCATGGGTTCACCTCGTCTCGTGATCGACAGAATGATGTGTTTACAGATGGCCCGCGGCCGTGAGGAGCTGCCGCGCGGCCTCCCGGCTGCGGGCGGGCAGTTTGATGACAGGCCCCGTGCAGCCCATGGCGGCCTCGGCATAGATGCCGTTCCGCCACAGACAGTGGACGGCGGCCTCAAGATCCAGCACGTCGATGCCGTGCAGTTCCGCATCGGTGGGGACGGCCGCCGGAGGGACGGCCTCCTCCGGCACGGGGGCGGGCGCCAGGGCGGCCAGCTCCGCTTCCAGGCCCGCGGCAGCGGCAAGGCGGAGCTCCTCCCGGATCTTCCCGGGCAGGTCTGCCCGTACCGCCCGGGCCGTGTAGCGCAGCGCCCCGGCGATGACCGGCGCTCCCGACGCTCTGGAAACGATGCTGATGACCTTGTCCCAGCCTTCGCCCACGGAAGGGCCGTAGCCCCAGCCGCAGGTCTCGCGGGCCCCCCCGGACGTGAAGGACGCAAAGACCTTCATGAGGGCATTGCCGGTCAGGGTATCCGTGACGCAGACGTCCACGGCCCCGCACAGCAGGTCGTTGCCGCGCAGCAGGGCACCGCCGTCCCGGCGGATGCTCTCCCCGAGCCGCACGGGATAGCCCTTGTCCACCATGTGCGACAGGGCGCGGACCACCTGGGGGGCCGCCTCCAGGTTCAGCACCCCCAGCACCGGCAGGGAGAGGCCCAGGGCCCTGGCCACACCGGCACCGAGGACGGCGTTGCGGAGCATGGCACCGGCCCGCCGGGGAGCGCTCATGCCGGTGCTGGACGCCATGAACATGGGGCGGCCGCTGGCGGGGCAGGTCATGCGGCCTATGGTGGTCACGCCCATGGGGAAAGGATAATGCAGGGCCACGGCGCCCTCGATCCTGCCCTCGGCGAGGAGGGCATCCATGACGGCCGCGGCGGCGGCGCCGCTGTTTTCCGTCTCCTGCCAGTCCAGGCCGTCGGGCAGCGGGCCTTCCGGCAGCGGGCCCAGACCCGTGATGCGCAGGGCGGGGTCGGCTTCCATGGCGTCCCGGGCCGCGCACAGGAATTCCTGGAGGGGCAGCTCGCTGCCGGCGGCCATCAGGCCCAGGCGGCAGGGCTTTTTCCCGCAGCGGGCCCGCATGACGACCTCTTCAAGGGCCTTGCCGATGGCGGCACACGTGTTGTCTTGCCTTCAGCCATAGGGCCTCCTATGCCTTCTGGAGGGTGACAGCCAGCTCTTCCAGTGCGCCCAGCAGGACATCCAGCACCTCGTCTTTGCCGGGAGCGCCGTTGCCCGCCGCCCTGTCGCCGGGCTGCTCCATGATGAAGGAGGCCCCGTCGGCCAGATTGGTCAGGCGCCCCAGGAAAAGGCTCCCCTTGCCGATGATCATGGCCCGGCACAGCGTACCGGCCCTGAAGGCTTCCAGGGCATGGCCCACATAGGGGACGCCGGAGGGGATGTGCCCCTGGGTGGCGACGAAGCCCGGCATGCCCCGCTCCGCCACGAAGCGGCCCAGGTCCTCGCGGGCGAGCTGGCCCTTCATGACGGCCAGGGCGGCGATCATCTTGTAGTTGGCTTCGGGCACGTTGCCCGCGCCCGCCGGGAGGGTGATCTCGGCGTTGTGCAGCTCGGGCGCGTACTTGTCCACATCGGTGAGCGCAAGGCCCGCCCGGGCGAGGGGCTCGAAGGTCAGGGCGGCGGTGATGGCCTGCGGCGCGGCGCCGGCGGCCACGGAATGCTTGCCCAGGCAGTCCAGGCGGATGACCGGACATGTGCCGTCATCAGGGGTGAGCAGCAGGGCGAAACTGCCGATGCAGTTCTCCAGCGGCACGGCTCCCTTCCTGATGTGGTCCCGGGCGTTCATGTACAGCTTGGGCAGCGAACCGCCGCTGATGACGGCCACATTGGCCCGTGTGCCGCTGGCCACCATGCTGGCGGCGGCGATGACCGAAGCCACGGGACCGGCACAGAAGCCCCGGATGTCGAAGCCGCTGGCATTGCCGCAGCCGCAGATCTCGGCAACGGCCTTGGCCATGTTGCCGCCGCCGCGCTGCAGGGCGTCGCCCACGGCTTCTTCCGAACATTCCACAACAAAATCTATGTCGCCGGGCGCGAGGCCGGCATTCCTCAGCAGATGGAGCAGGGCCAGCACGCCGCTGGCCTTGCAGGCCAGGTTCTCCAGCATGATGCCGGCGGACAGGTTCTCGTCCGTGTCATGGGCACGACGGCAGCAGCCCGCGACCCGGCCTTCATGGTAGAGCGGCAGGGCCTGATGCTGCTCCACCATATCCGCGATCTCCGCCGCCGGATGGCCCTTTTTCCAGCCGCCCCAGCTGTTCCGGCCCCAGCACGGATCCCGGGCAAGACGCTGGGCGACCCGGGCGGCGAAACCTTCTTCCAGCCAGATGAGGTCGAAGACATCACAGATGTCCATGAGCCCGAGCAGTTCGTCCTCGGGCATGATCTCGCCGAACTTCCCGAAGCGGGCGGGCTCGCAGGGATGTTCCGTCCAGGGGCGGGGAGCCGCCTGCAGCTCATCGATGCTCATGGCACCGATATAGGTCTTGTTGGGCGCGTAGGCCTGCGCCTGTCCATAGGTCTGGGCCTGCGCCTCCAGCGCCTGCAAAAAGCCCGGATCACGCCCGGAGCGGCGTTCCTGGGCCGGCGTCCCGCCATAGTGCAGCGCCAGCTCGGGAGCAAAATTCAGGCAATAGGCCGTGGCCCTGATGCCGACAGTATTCATGGTGCCTTCCTTGTTTCCGTTCCCGTTGGGAAGTTTGCGACAGTGCCGTCCCTGCGGGCGGCAGGCGGATCAGCCGTGCAGATACCCATAGGCGGCCATGGCGGCCCGGGCCCCGTCCCCCCGCCGCGGTGATCACCTGCCGCAACGGGGTGTCCCGCACATCGCCCGCGGCAAAGATGCCGGGGACGGACGTGCGCATGCTCTCGTCCGTGACGATCCAGCCGCCTTCCTTCGTTCGCAGCAGGCCTTCCTCCAGAAATTCCGTATGGGGCAGAGTGCCGATGAAGATGAAAACCCCGCTGACGGGGATGCGGCGCTGCTCGCCGCTCCTGACGTTCCTGACCAGGATCCTTTCGACGACATCGCTGCCCTCGATGGCTTCGAGCACGCTGTCCATGACCGGGACGATCCGGGGATTGGCCAGTGCCCGCTCCACAGCGAGGCTGTCTGCCCGGAACGTGTCACGCCGGTGGACGAGGTAGACCCTGGAGGCGAAACCGGTCAGATACACGGCCTCCTCCACGGCGGTATTGCCGCCACCGATGACGGCGACCTCCAGGCCTTCAAAAAAAGCGGCGTCACATACGGCACAATAGGATACGCCGAGCCCGGTATACCTGCCCTCACCGGGGCAGCCCTGCCTGCGGAAACCGGCCCCGCTGGCGATGATGACGGCCCGTGCCGTGATCCGGCTGCCGTCCTTGAGTTCGATGATCCTGTCAGCGCCGCAACAGGACAGCTTCTGCACGGAACCGGTCATGAACCGGGGCGCAAAGCTCAGGGCATGGGCCCGGAGCGCCTCGGCAAGGGACGCCCCGGTGGCTTCGGGAAGACCGGGATAGTTCTCGATCCTGCTGGTCGTCAGTATCTGCCCGCCGGGGCGCCCCTTTTCTAGGACGAGGGTCCCGATGCCCGCACGCCTGGCGTAGATGGCGGCCGAAAGCCCGGCAGGGCCCGCGCCGATGATGACAAGCTCGTGTTTTTCCATGAAAGCCTCACTGGTTTGCTGGTCGTGCCGGGCAGGTCGGAGGAGATGCCGTGCCCGGCACGACCGTGGGGAGGAGGTGGAGGAGCATGGCGCGGGCAGACCCGCGCAGGGGTCACAACAGGAAGGTGAGGAACGGCATGACCAGCGTCAGTGCCAGGACCCACCACAGCAGATGCCGGAAGGTCTTGTCGTAATCTTCCGCCTCGGAGAGGATGAGCGCCCCGCCGATGTGGAAGGGGCTGGCGCACATGACCACCAGGCAGGCCGACAGGACACCCAGGGATATGCTGTTGGCCAGGACGGCCGTGGAACCGGCCATGGACTTCACGGCCACCGGGATGACCAGGCCAAGGACAGCGATGGACGAGGACTCGAAGTTGGCCAGGATGGTGCCCACGATGGCGACGCTGAAACGCACGAGCGAGGGATCTTCCATGCCGGCAAGGTAGTCACCGATGACCCGCAGCACGCCCAGCTTTTCCAGCAGGCCCACATAGATGAGGACGCCGGCGATCATGATGGCGATGCCCCAGGGGAGCTTGCTCAGGGCGGCCTTGGACTTGATGCGGAAGGCGATCTGCAGGACCATGCCGATGGTGAAGGCGGTCAGGCCCACGTCATACTTGAGGAGCGCCAGCACGATGAACAGGATCATGCCGATGAAGGAACAGATCTGGTACGGCGTCAGGGGCCCGGTGGCCTCCTGCCCTCCTTCTCCGGCACGGCGCTGCTGCGCGGGGCGGCGGATGAGCTCCATGCCGCCGAAGACGAAGAAGGCGACCACGGCCACGGCGATGGCGACCACGCCCTGCGAGAGGAAAAGCCAGGTCGGGTCGATGGGGATGCCCGCATGCGCGGCCTGCTCGGCCACGAGGTTGCCCCAGGGATTGAACAGGGTGAAGCCGCCCACGCACGATCCCTGGATCAGGATGATCCCCATCATGGTCGGGCTGATGCGCTCACGTTTGGCGATCTCCAGGGCCACCGGTACGGTGATGGCGAAGGCCGCGGCCGGCAGGGCGCCCACGGCGCAGATGAGGGCCGCCAGCACATGGATGATCCAGGGCAGGAGGTAGACCCGGCCCCTGGCCAGGGCCACGGCCTTTTTGACGATGATGCCCGCAAAGCCGCTCTCCTGCACATGGTTCCACAGGTACATGACCCCCAGCACCAGCAGGACGAGCTTGGCCGGGAAGGCGGCGTACAGTTCCTTGAGGGGCAGGCCGGTGAACAGGGCCAGCAGGAAGCTGGCCGGGATCATGATCAGGCCGAGATTGATGTGCTGCCAGAGGCTCAGGCCGAAGACGAAGGCGAGCCAGACCAGGGCGTATATTTGCAGAGTAGTCATGGGATCCCCCCACAAAAGTTGCTGGTTATGGATGGCCGGGACCGGGAGCCGGCTGGCTGATGGCCTGCAGGGCCTTCAGGACGAGGCTCCGGCGCAGCTTCTTTTCCGCGACGGCATCAAGGGAAGGGTTGCCCACCGGGAAGGGTATCCCCTCCCCGGGGACAATGCGGGGAACGCCGATGGAGGCAGCGATGGAAGTGATGGTGCAGATCTGGGCGGTAGGGATGCCCATGCGTTCGATTTCCTTGGTGATCGTTGCGCCGCAACGAGTACCGGTGCCTCAGGTAGAGGTGAGGATGACCCCCTGTACGTTGTCCGCCTTCAGGGCGGCCGCGATGGCCTTCCCCTGAATTCCTTGCTGTTGTTGTAGGAGGTGCCGTTGCCCGTGGTGGTGAAGCAGTAGTCCGCCAGCTCGCCGATGACGCCCTCGGCCACCAGCTCGCGGCAGACATCAAGGGGCAGCAGCCTGCAGGGATCGGCATTGACGAAGGCGTTGTTGTAGCCGCCGTGGACGGTCTGGAACGATTCCGGGGCAAGGGTCTGGAGCCCTTCCAGCGACAGCCCGCAGGTACTTGCTGGCCCGGGAGGATTCCAGGCCGTCCGGGTTCCCCTGGGCACCAGCCCGCCTTCGGTGACCAGGGCGATGCGTGCCCTGGCGGGATCGGCCAGGGGCGCTGCCGGAACCACTTCATCGAAGACCGGCATGGGCAGCTCCGTGCCCGCCTCTTCGTCCTTGCCGTCAAGCACGGCAAGCAGCATGTCCACGGCGCGCACGGCCCCGGTCCTGTCGCTCCAGATGTTCCGGCGATGCCCGGTGGGCAGGTAGCCTTCCACCGCGGCGGGGCCGACAGGGACGCCCGTGGCGATCTTCCTGGCCAGGGCGCTCATGGCGGTCACGGCCTGGCGCATGCCCGCCACGGAATTGGCGGTCCTGATGATGAGCGCCTTGTCCCGGTAGAGTTCGGCCCCGGGGTTCTCCGGGTACATGCCCGTGATGACCGGGATGTGCAGCTCCGCCGCCACGGCCGCGCACACGGCGCCGCATGCCGGGCCATACCGTCCGGCATTGAAGGCCGGGCCGGCAAGGAACAGGTCGGGCTTCTCTTCGCGGATGAAGCCCATGATGGTCTCGATGGCCTGTTCCTGGTTGCCCGCGATGTAGTTGTCACCGCAGATGATGGTGGCCGAGACCGTGGCGATGTCCTTGAGCTGCGCGGCAAAAGCCATGGCGGGGCCGACGGGCTCATGCCTGACGAGCGGAGGGATGTCCGCCTTGTCTTCTCCCCCTATCTGCCCGAAGAACTGGTTGAGATAGTGGACGATCTTTATCATGGCGTTCTCTCAGTGGGTTGAAGGGTTGCCTTGAAAAAGGCCGGGAGCCGTGGAGCGCGTCTCCCCGAGGCCTCAGAATGCCGTGGCGGAAAGCCTGTAGGCCCCCAGCTGGTTCGTGGCCGTGTACATCCGGCCCAGCGCCGTGGAGAACGGCTGGGAGGCGTCCGGCACCCTGAGCAGGCAGTCCCCTCCCAGCACCGTGGCCATGCCGGGCAGGTCGATGATCTGATCGTTGTTTCCCGTGCTGACGACATGACGGGCCAGGGGCGTGGTGTCCACCAGCGAGGGCTGGTCCCCCTCGGGGCCGGCCAGCTCATTGATGAGCATCACCGACGGGATGCCCTGGGCAGCGCAGGCCCGGGTGCAGAACATGAGGTCGGGTCGGCGTGGCCGCCGCCTTCCTGGGTCATGACGACGCCCTCGGCGCCCACCTGCCGGGCCAGCTTGGCGGCGAACTCGGCCGTACGCCGCTTGTCGAAAAGCGTGCTGTGCTCGTTGGCGATGACCACACCGGCAAAATCCAGCGTCTTGCCGTGGCGGGCATAGAGCTCCCGGATGACGGGATTGTTGAGGTGCAGATAGGTGGGGTTCTTCTGGCAGGCGATGATGTAGTTGCCGCTGATGATGGCGCCATCCAGCACTTCGTTGGGATGGAGCAGCGTGGGCAGGAGGCTGGTGACGTCCTTGCCGTAAAGGAAGGTGTTGCGCAGCGGGCCCTGCGATTGCAGGTAATAGATGTAGACGACCTTGCGCAGGCGGGCATCCGCGGGCGCGTCCGTGCTGAAGGTCTGCACGCGCCCCGGCTGCTGCCCCCGTGCCGTCCGCCCCAGATACAGGGCGGCTGCCAGCAGGGACTTGCGCGTGGCGGCGTCGAAATCACCGTTGCCGGCATTGGGGTCTGCCGGCGTGCAGCGCAGGACGACATTGCAGAGCGAGCTGAACAGCGAATACGCCGCGCCGGGCCCGGACATGTCGATGATGCCTTCCTGTATGCCCTGGCGCCTGCCCGTCTGCATGACGCTGACGCCCCGGAGGACGCGGGTGCGACCTGTGCCGGCGAGCCGCATGGGCGAGAACATGCCCGGATAGGGGCTTTCCTCATCCGCTTCCTTGCAGCGCGGCTGCATGACATCCATGATGTTGATGATGCGTACGGGCTCACCGGGGCGGGCTATGTCTATCTGCACGTCGGCGAAAAATCCGTCCGGGTCGATGGCCCGGGCCATCTCCTCCCTGTTGATGGTGAGCACTGTCCCTTCCAGGACCGTCTTTTCACCAAATACGACATTCTGAACAGGAAAATCCAACAATTCCAATTCCATCACAGACTCCTTTACCAAAATGCACAGTCATGTTCACGTGACGCATGCATGAACGATCCTCGTATATGTCACCCATTTTTCTTGCGGATATCATGCATCCGCTGGCAGATGGCCTCCTTGTCCAGCCGGTGGATGGCGGGCAGGATGTATTTTCGAATGCCCGGGGGAAAAAAAGGCCGCGGCCTCAGGCTCCACGATATGCATCACCCTGAGCCGCAACGGCTTCCCCGTCAGCGGTCCCGAAAGGGAGGGGTCCCCGGTGGAGACCGTTTCCGCCTGGATCTGGCTGCTTTCCGCATCCGGGCAGCCGATAAGGACACACAGGTTGGTATGGTTGCCATGTTCGATGACCCTGGCCAGCTTCCATTGATCTTCCAGATCCATAGCGCCTGCGGTCATTCAAACGAAAAACTGGTTGATGGCGTAGATCACGGTATGGCCACTTTCCTCCAGCGCGGAACACAGGGCCCCGGAGGAGACCCCGTCCATGGCTCCGATCACTATGAATTGAGGGCTGGTGTCTTCCATGACAGCTCCTTGCGTTTGTGATTTAAATAGCAAGAGCCATGCCACGGAAAATATCCAATAATATCAAGTTGGTATTGAATAAGCTAACCAATATTGTCTCAATTTTGAGATGGCAAAAAACTATTGATCGAAAAAAATTGTGTTATATCGGTATGTTATATATTCATTTCAGAGACAGTTTTTTCGCGGATATGAAACATTCTGCCCCGCCGGACAGGACGGAATTTTTTGTTTGTCATCACAGACAACTATGCAATAATCCGCCAAGGCGTACTGCCCCGGGAGGGAGCCCCGCGGATGCCCCGGCATGGCCGGGCCCTGGATCAGGGATGGCGTCCCGCCGGGCCGATGATGCTGTTTGCGGATGGTGACGGCCATGCATGAAACTGTTCCTCGTCATGTCGCTTTGCGGAAAAGCGCTCTGCTTGACCATCTTTCCGAAGCCATACTTGCCGTCTCCCGCAAGGGAGATATCTTCCCGTCAACAATGCCGGGCTGAAGCTCCTTGCGCTGACCGGAAGATCCGTCAAGAAGCTGAAGGAGATCCTGTTTTCCGAGCTTTCCCTGCCCAGGGTCCTTGAGGCGGGGGATGCCACGGAGATCCGGCTGCGCAAGCTGAACATCGCCGACCACACCTATCTCATCGACTCCTTTTTCGACGGGGCAGATCTCGTCCTCCTTCTCTCGGACATCACCGACGTCAAGAAGATGGCCGAAGACCTCAGCCAGCAGTTCACGCATCTGCTGCGCTTCAAGATGTCCATGCAGTGCATCACCGACGGCATCGTCATCACCGATGCCTTCGAGCGCGTCGTCTTCATGAACGCGACCATGCACGACATCCTCTCGTCGCAGCACAAAAAATACGAGGTCAGGACCCTGAAGGATCTTGAACTGCTGCTGGGGATCTTTTCCGAGAACGAAGAGGGGGCGTCCCTGCCGGAATCCTTCTGCAGGGACGAAAAGACAGGCCGGACCTTCCTGGCCGAAAAAAGAAAGCTCATGCTGGCAGGGGAGCGGCTGCACGGCTTCCTCATCTGTTTTTCCGCCGTCTCGGCCCTGGACGGGCAGCCCCTGAAAAGCAGCCTGAAAACAGCCCCCGCGCCGCTTGGGGACCCGCACTGCCCGCCCGCCGCGAACAGGCGGAAGGCGGAAAAAACCTCCATCCAGTCTTTCGTCGGCCAGAGCAAATCCGTCCTGCGCATCAAGGCCATCATCAAAAAGGTGGCGCCCTCCTCCTCGACCGTGCTCCTGCAGAGCGAAAGCGGCACGGGCAAGGAGCTGCTGGCCCGCTCGCTCCACGAACTCAGCGAAAGGGCCGGCGGCCCGTTCATCAAGCTCAACTGCGCCAGCCTGCCGGAATCCCTGCTGGAAGCCGAAGTGTTCGGCTATGATTCCGGCGCGTTCACCGGGGCCAAGAAAAGCGGGAACCCCGGCCTGTTCGAACAGGCGCATACCGGGACCATCTTTCTTGACGAACTGGGCGAGATGTCCCTTTCCCTTCAGGCCAAGCTGCTGCGCATCATCCAGGAACGCGAGGTGCAGCGCATCGGCGGGCAAAGCTCCAAGCAGCTCGACGTACGCATCGTCGCCGCAACGAACAGGGACCTGCTCCAGCTGGTCAAGCAGGGCCGCTTCCGCAGCGACCTGCTGTTCCGGCTGAACGTCGTCTCCATCACCATCCCGCCGCTGCGCGAGCGGAAAGAAGACATCAAGTCGCTCATCATTTATTTTTTTGCGGCTCTATGCGCAGGTGTTCAAAAAAAATATCAGCGGCGTCTCCAAGGAAGTCTACTATCTGTTCATGAATTACGACTGGCCCGGCAATGTCCGGGAACTGGGCAACATCATCGAATACGCGTTCAACATCATCGACGGCAACATCATCGAAAGCCGCCATCTTCCCCAATACCTCCTGGACGCCTCGACCGCCCCTTCCGGCGGCTCCCGGACACTGGACGACATGGTGGCGGACTACGCGTTCAAGACGGTCATGGACAGCCTGGAGCAGCACAAAGGGCAACAAGGCCCTTGCCGCGCTTTCGCTCGGCATCTCCCGCGCGAAACTCTACCGCATCATCGCCGGGCGCAAGAAGCCGGCCGGCCTCTAGCCCGGCATGGCCCGCCCGCTGCCGTGGCGCCGCCCCCGCGGAAACCCCCTGCCGCAAGCAGGGGGGACGGCCTTGCCGCATCCCTCTTTCCCCGCGCCGGAACGGCCTCCCGCACCGGTCCCCCGGGCCCTCCCGCCGGAAAAGGCACCCGCACGGATGCGGGAAAGGCATGCGGCGGGGGCCCAACGTCCGCGGACGGCCCGCGGGCCTGATCCCATCGGCAAAAAAAAGAGGCCACACCACATCCTGTGGTATGACCTCGTGATTTTTTATGGTCGGAGCGACTGGATTCGAACCAGCGACCCCCTGCTCCCAAAGCAGGTGCGCTACCATGCTGCGCCACGCTCCGTGACGGAATGTTTTGTACGCAAAAGGCCCTGCTTTGGCAAGGGCGGCCCGTCCAGAGGCCGCAAGGGCCCCTGGCTGCCCTGGGGAAAAAGGCCGACTCCTGCGGGAAAAGGACCTCGGGCCTTTCCCGCACGCCGGGCAGTTGCCGGCCGCGGACAGGGGCCCATCCATAGACAAGGACCGGAAGGGACGGGCAGGAGGGATCCGTCCCTTTCCGTCAGCGCCGGAAAAGGACCGTCAGGGGCGCTCCCCTGCGGACGCGGCACATCCCCTTCCGTGCACACAGCCCCAAAGCGGGACCTGTCCTCCTCCCGGCTCGGGTTTCAGTACGGGGCCGCTGATGGCCTTCAGCCCGTAAGCTGGCGGCAGAAAAAGAAAAACCCCGCTCGAAAGCGGGGGGATTTTCTTATGGGGCGAAAGATGGGACTTGAACCCACGGCCACCTGGGCCACAACCAGGTGCTCTACCAACTGAGCTACTTCCGCCGTGACGAAGACGTGTATACGCACATCGCGGGAAATATGCAAGCAAAAATTTGCAATTCTCTTTCTGGATTTTTTTTAGAAAAAAACTAGCATCCCATACCGGCTCAAAACACCTGTTTTGCCGGACCACGGGCCGTCCCCGGCGGGGACAGGACTGTGCCGCAACCCCAGCATGCGCCGTGGCCCCGGGCCGCAGGCCGCACGAGGATCCTGATGGACAAGCTCATTATCGAAGGCGGTACGCCGCTCAAAGGGACCATAGATATCAGCGGCTCCAAGAATGCCGCCCTGCCCATTCTTTTTGCCGGCATCCTGCTGGACGCGCCCCTGGTCTACACCAACGTGCCCGACCTGCGCGACATCCATACCACCATCAAGCTCCTGAACGTGCTGGGCTGCACCTGCGGCTACAGCGGGCACCGCGTGGAGCTGGCGCCCGGCAGCCTGCTGCCCGAGGCCCCCTATGATCTGGTGCGCACCATGCGGGCCTCGGTGCTCTGCCTGGGCCCGCTGCTGGCCCGCATCGGCCAGGCCCGCGTGGCCCTGCCCGGCGGCTGCGCCATCGGCGCGCGTCCGGTGGACCAGCACCTGAAGGGCCTGGAGCTCATGGGCGCCACCTTCGAGCTGGAAGAAGGCTACATCATGGGCCATTGCGACAGGCTGCGCGGCGCCCACATCACCTTCGACATGCCCACCGTGGGCGGCACGGAGAACCTGCTCATGGCCGCCGTGCTGGCCGACGGCGAGACCACGCTGGAAAACGCGGCCCGCGAGCCCGAAGTGGTGGACCTGGCCAATTTCCTCATCTCCTGCGGCGCGCGGATCGAGGGGCCACGGCAGCAGCACCATCCGCATCAGGGGCGTCAGCAGCCTGCGCGGCACGGAATACGCCATCATGGCCGACCGCATCGAGGCCGGCACCTTTCTGGTGGCGGCAGGCATCACCGGCGGCGAGCTGCTGCTCAAAAACTGCCCCTTCACCGAGCTGGAATCCGTCATCGCCAAGCTGGAAAGCATGGGCCTGGCCATCGAACAGCGCCCCGAAGGCGTGCTGGCCCGCTACCAGGGCGTGCTGCGCGGCGCGGACGTGAAGACCCGCCCCTACCCCGGCTTCCCCACCGACATGCAGGCCCAGATCATGGCCCTGATGTGCCTGTCCGAAGGCTCCAGCATGGTGGAGGAAAGCATCTTCGAGAACCGCTTCATGCATGTGCTGGAGCTGGTGCGCATGGGCGCGGACATCAGGATCTCCGGCCATACGGCCATGGTGCGCGGCGTCAGCCGTCTGACCGGCGCGCCGGTCATGGCCTCGGACCTGCGCGCCAGCGCCTCGCTGGTGCTGGCCGGTCTGGCCGCCCGCGGCACGACCCACGTGCAGCGCATCTACCATCTGGACCGCGGCTACGAACGCATCGAGAACAAACTCAACGCCGTGGGCGCCCGCATCCGGCGTGAAAAGGAATAGCGCTCCGGCGCAAGGAGGATCCATGCGTTACTTCGTCCCCCTGCTGCTCCTCTGCTGCCTCACGCTCAGCAGCGGTTGCGGCATGCTGTACGGCGTCTACGACGACCAGCGCCTGGGCGGCACCATCAGCGATGACAAGGAGATCTCCCTGGGCATCAAGTCCGACCTCATGGACGCCAACCTTTCCCAGGGCTGGGGCATCAAGGTCTACTGCTATTACGGCCACGTCTTCCTGGTGGGCGAGGCCCCCGAGAAGATGCGCTCCCAGGCCATCCGCATCGCCCGCCGCCACAAGGGCGTGCGCTCCGTCACCTCGCACTGGTTCCTCCGGCCAAGAGCGATACCGGCGACTTCGTCCTGGCCACCAAGCTGCGCACGGAACTCATCGGCACCTCGGGCCTGAGCTCCACCCGCATCGATACGGAAGTCAATGCCGGACGCGTGGTGCTGCTGGGCGTGGTCAAGGATGAGGCCGAACGCAAGCTGGCCATCCGTGCCGCGCGCCAGGTGGAGGGCGTCAAGCAGGTCATCAGCTATCTGATGCTGCCCCAGAAGCAGGCCGACATGCCCGTGCCCAGGGGCCAGGTGGTGCCCGGCGCGGGCCAGGGCACGCAACCGGCGGCCACGCCCGCCGCGGCTCCTTCCACGGCACCGGCCGCCCAGCCGGCGGCCCAGAACGTGCCCACCATGCCGCCGGCCAACTCCTCGCACAAGCTGACCCCGCCCACGGCACCGCCCCCGCCGCCGGTGGGCGACGAGGCCGCCGGGGCCGTCTAACCCGAACTCCCCAGGATCTTCGGGGCCACGCCCCGACATGAACGATCTTCCTTCATACGAAGGGCCCGCTCCAGTGATGGAACGGGCCCTTTCCTTTCAGTGCGCACGCTGCGGGACGGCCGATACCGGGAACGCCCCGCCTTAGAATTCGATGCCCGGCGCGGCCTTGATGCCCGCCCGCCAGGGATGCTTGATCTCGCCCATCTCCGTGACCAGGTCGGCGGTTTCCACCAGCCAGTCCGGCGCGTCCCGGCCGGAGAGCACCAGATGGCACCGGGCACGGCGCGCCGCCTCCATGAGCCCTTCCACCTCGCTGCGCTCCAGGATGCCAGCCTTCAGGGCATAGAGCGTCTCGTCCAGCACCAGCAGGTCCAGGCGCTCCAGACGCTGCCGGGCCCAGTCCAGCGTGGCCAGGGCCGCTTCCCGGTGGGCGGGGCGGTCTTCCTCGCGCCGCAAAAAGCCCTTACCGCCGGCCAGAAAGTCATCCCCCAGCAGGCGGGCGAGGACGGTCTGCTCCCCGGCGCAGCCCGGCTGCTTCATGAACTGGCCGAAACCCACGGCAAAATCCCGGCCCAGGGCCCGCATGGCCTGCCCGATGCAGGCGCTGGTCTTGCCCTTGCCGTTGCCCGTATAGACGATGATCATAGTTCCCACACTCCCGGCAGCCGACTGCCGCATCGCGGACAGACACCCGTGTCCGTCCTCATGACAACCTGCCAGCCCTGCCGTTCCAGGCAGGGGGCTCCACACTGCGGACAGAGCGTGTCGCCGCCGCCCGCGCAAAAGACATTGCCCGTATACACGAAGCGCAGCCCCTCTTCCAGACCGATGTCCCGGCAGCGCCGCAAGGCTGCCGCCCGCGTGGCCGGATGATCCGTCATGCGGTAGGCGGGGCGGAAGGCCGTCACATGCCAGGGCGTGTCCGCTCCCAGCTCGTCGCGGACGAAGCGTGCCAGGGCCCGCAGTTCGGCCTCCCCGTCATTGAGGCCTTCCAGGATGAGTGTCGTCACTTCCAGCCACCAGCCCAGAGCGCGCATCCGCACCAGATTGTCCAGCACGGGCCGCAGGCGGGCACCGCAATACCGATGATAGAAATCCTCGCTGAAGGCCTTCAGGTCGATATTGGCCGCCCGCACCAGAGGCCCCAGCACCTCCAGGCAGCCGGAGCTCATGAACCCGTTGCTCACCAGGATGGACGGCAGGCCCCGCTCCTGTCCCAGCGCGGCCGTGGCCGCCACCAGCTCCACGAAGACCGTGGGCTCGTTGTAGGTGAAGGCCAGGCTGCGGCAGGCGGTGCGCAGGGCCGCTGCCACCAGCATCTCCGGCGTGGCCTCGTGCCCGCGGATGCGCTCCTGCTCCAGCGGATCACGGGAGATATGATGGTTCTGGCAGAACAGGCAGGAAAAATTGCATCCGGCGCTGCCCACGGAAAACGTCCGGCTGCCGGGAAGGAAATGATACAGGGGCTTCTTTTCCACCGGGTCGGCCTGGACGCCCGTCACCAGACCGTCCACCAGCGAAAGGGGACGGCCCCCGTGGTTGCAGCGCACGCCGCAGCGTCCCCGCTGCCCCGGCGAGAGCACGCAGGCATGGGCGCAGAGCCCGCAGCGCCACCTGTCCTGTGCCAGCTTCGTCCACAACATGCTTTCCATAGGTCCCTCCTTTGCGGCCGGGGGCAGACGGCCCAGCGCGGCCGGGCGGCATCTCCCCGCGCTGCGGCGCCCCGCGTCCGGCAGGGAGCGGACAGCCGGCCTGTCCCAGCATAGCAGGGAGCCATGCCCGCCGCCACAGGCAAAAAAGTGGCCGAAAATCTCCCCTGCCGGGATTTGGTCCAAAAAGCCGCTTGGGATTCGGCAAATTTTTTGCTAGGGTGTCTCCCACCAAGGAGGATATTCATGTCCACAGATCGCGCAAAAGCATATACCGAAGCCGGCGTCGATATCCAGGCCGGCAATGATCTCGTGGCGCGGGCATGCTGGTGCAGCAAGGGTATCTCCGACATCGGGGGATTCGGGGGCCTGTTCAGACCTGAAATCGGCAGCATGAGCGACCCCGTGCTGGTCTCGTCCACCGACGGCGTGGGGACCAAGCTCAAGCTGGCCTTTGCTTTCAACAAGCACGATACCGTGGGCATCGACCTTGTGGCCATGAGCGTCAACGATATCCTTGTCCAGGGGGCGACCCCCCTGTTCTTCCTTGACTATTTCGCCACCGGCAAGCTGGATGTGGAGACCGCCCACACGGTCATCAGCGGCGTGGCCGAAGGCTGCCGCCAGTCCGCCTGTGCCCTGCTGGGCGGCGAGACCGCCGAAATGCCCGACATGTACGGCGATGGCGAATACGACCTGGCCGGCTTCTGCGTGGGCATCGTGGACAATGCCAAGCTGGTGGACGGCTCCGGCATCCGCGTGGGCGACAAGATGCGTGGGGCTGGCCTCCACGGGCCTGCATTCCAACGGCTTCTCGCTGGCCCGCAAGATCGCTGGCCAAAAAAGCGGCCTGGGCCCGGACGATCCCTTCCCTGGCGCCGACGGCGCCACCGTGCGTGACGTGCTGCTGGCCCCCACCCAGATCTATGTGGAAGTGGTCCGCTCCCTGCTGCGCGACCTGGACGTGCGCGGCATGGCCCACATCACTGGCGGCGGCTTCTACGACAACATCCCGCGCGTGCTGCCCAATCAGGTGGAAGCCCACATCGACTTCGGCAGCTGGGAGATGCCCCCGGTCTTCCAGTGGCTGCACGAAGCGGGCGAACTTTCCTGGCCCGAGATCCTGCAGATCTTCAACGGCGGCATCGGCTATGTGCTGGTGCTGCCCGAAGAGCAGGTGGAAGAGACCATCAACCGCATCCAGGCCTTCGGCATGTCCGCCTGGTCCATCGGCACCATCGCCCGCCGCACCGGCGACGGCGAACAGGTGGTCGTCAACTTCGACAAGGCCTAGCCTCGTCCTGCATCCGCTCCTCAAGGGGGAAGGCACGCGCCTTCCCCTTTTTTCTGGGCAGGGGACATCCATGAACGGGAAAGCATGGCTGGGGCACTTCCTGCCCCGCAAGGCTCCGCGCCCCACCGGGGCCACGCGCAAGGCATCCCGCCGCCCGGCGTCACCGCTGCGGGAGCTGGAACAGGAACAGGCCGCGCTCCGGGCCCGGCTCGAGGCCCTGGGGACGGCCCTTGAGGCGACGGCCGCCGCCCTCCCGGAACAGGAGCGGACAGGCCTCTGCCGCATACGGGACGAGGCCCGCGCCCTGTGCGGACGTGCCCGCGCCGCCGCCTGCCGCCTTCCGCAGGATCTGCTGGCTGGTGGTCCTGGTCCAGCTCTGCCTGCTGGCCGCCATGCTGGCCTCGTTCCACTTTTTCCTGCCCAGCCTTTCGCCCCTCCGCGACCGGACCCCGCAGCGGGACGGGCCGTGCAGGGATCTTGCCTGTTCCCTGCCTGCCCTCCTGCCCGGCAGCCGTCCTGCAGCGCGTCCCTCCCTGATGCAGGGGGCCGGGAGAGGGATACCGCCCGGGCACTCTCCCCGTACGCTTCGCCCCTTCCTGGTCCGATACATGGACAGCGGCCCCGCCCCCGTGTAGCATGGATGCTCCAGCCACGTCTTTTCAGGAGTCCTCCATGCAAGCTCTGGGTTGTCTCGGCAATATCCTCTGGTTTTTCCCCTTCGGTCTGGGCACCGGCCTGCTCTGGTGCATCGCGGGCGTGCTCTGCTTCATCAGCATCATCGGCATCCCCTGGGGCCGGGCCTGCTTCGTCATGGCCGGTTTCGCCTTCATGCCCTTCGGCCGCATGCCGGTCTCCCGTGACGTCCTCACCGGTGAAGGCGACATCGGCACCGGCCCGCTGGGCACGGTGGGCAACATCGTCTGGCTGCTGTTCTGCGGCATCTGGATCGCCTGCGGCCATCTGCTCTCGGCCCTGGCCTGCGCCGTGACCATCATCGGCATCCCCTTCGCCTGGCAGCACGTCAAGCTGGCGGCCCTGGCCCTGTGCCCCATCGGCAAGACCATCGTGGACGCCCGCGTGGCCGAGGCCGCCGAACAGGCCGCCGCCTGGCGCCAGGCCGGCGGGCAGTTCCGGCGCTGAGGACGGAAAAGACCACGGGAGACGACGGTCTCCCTGCACCCACCGCCCCTTGCCACGCCTGCGGCCGGGGCGTACATCCAGAAGCATGAACACCGCATCCCCCGTCCTGCCGGACATCAGCCGTCATGAAGCCTGGTTCGCCGCCTACGCGGCCCGTGAGCGCGGGAAGGAATGCCGCCGGGACGGCGGCGATCCCTCGCCCATGGACCTCAAACTGCACCACACCATGCAGGTGCTGGCCCATGCCCGTGCCATCGTCGCGGGCGGCCGTTTCGCCCCGCCGCTGGACCGTGCCTGCCTGCTGGCGGCCCTGTATCATGACGTTGCCCGCTTCGAACAGTATCTGCGCTGGCATACCTTCCGCGACCGGGAATCCTGCGACCACGGCCAGTGGGGCGTGCGCATCCTCAAGCGCGAACAGCGCCTGGAGGACGAAGCCCCCCGCTGTCCGCACGCTGGTGCTCGTTGCCGTGGGCCTGCACAACCGCTTTGCCCTGCCCCCGGGCCTGCCGGAGGGATGGCCCGCATCTGCCATGCCGTGCGCGACGCCGACAAGCTGGACATCCTGCGCGTCATGGACGAGCACCTTTCCGGGCCGCGTCCCTACTGCCCCACCGTGGTCCTGAGCCTGCCCGATGATCCCGCCCTCCACAGCGACAAGGTCCTGGACGATGCCCTGGCCGGCCGGGTGGCGGCTTATGCCGACCTGAAAAGCGTCAATGATTTCCGCGTGCTGCTGGGGACATGGTTCTACGACATGCACTTCCCGGCCAGTCGCGCCCGCTTCGTGGCCGAAGGCCATGCCCGCCGCCTGCTGGCGGACCTGCCCGCCACACCGGCCTATGCCGCCGCCCGCGAACATCTGCTGCGCTGCCTGGATGCTGCCACGACGACCACGGAGGCCTCGGGTGACGACCTGTCCTAGCGCCCCCGTCCCCTCTTCGGAGACGGCGGGCAGCGCGCCCCTGCTGCGCGATCTTCTGCCCGCTGCCGACGTGGCCCGCCTGCGTACCCTGCGCCCGGCGCCACCGGCTCCCGGCCTGGTATGCCGCCCTGTGCCGCCGGGTGCCCTGGCCCGGCAGCAGCCTTGCCCTGCCCTGCAATGCCCTGCCCGGCATCCCCGCAGCGACGGTACAGGCCCCCTTTGCCCCGCTGCCGGACCTGCCCGCGGGCTCGCTGCAGGGGCTGCGTCTGGGCTATGTGCTGTTTGCCCTGCCCTGGCCCGATGCGGTGGGCCTGCTGCGGGCCTGCGCCCTGGCGGCAGGGCAGCTCTGGCTGGCGGACTTCATCCTGGCCGAACGCAATCTGGGCCTGCCCGCGGCCCTGCTGCGGCGCCTCCTGCCCGGTTTCCAGCCCTGGGGCCCGTGACGCCCGCCCGCATCTGGCTGCGGCGCGGCGGGCTGGAAGGCTGCCTGCGTGACGCCGGACTGGCGGCGGCACAGCGCCGCACCCTGCTGGCCGGGGCCGCCGCCCTGATACGGGTGGCGCCTGTCCGGCCGTAGGCGGCACCGCGTCCAACGCGCCCCCGGTATTCTGTGGACAGGCAGGTCGCCCCTGCAGACAGAGCTGCGCCCCTCTTCCCCTTTGCGGAAAACCGAACGTCATCGCCCTGCCTGCGCAAGCAAAGGCCCCACGCAGCCTCCGAAACCACCATCGACGGGACAATGCTGCCGCTCCGTCCTGTACGGGATAAGGCCCGGCCCTCCCCGGCTGACGGCTCGGGCATATCCGCGTTCAGCCCCACCGATAAAAAACAGGGAGCCGCAGCCCCCTGTCCGTGCGAAAGGCCGCCCGAAGGCGGCCTTTCGCGTCCAAACCATGCAAGTCCGGAAATATGTCGTCCCTCTGCTCCATGAAGGGCTTTGCGTCTCTGATCTGGCACAGGCGCGCCGGGCTCCCGCATACCTTGAAGAGCCTCCCAAGATCTGCCGGACCTCACTGCCCGACGGGCAGGGGGAACGGCCCCTCCTCCTCACCGGGGAAATCCCTTTCCCCGTGCCTCTTCCTCCGGGAATATGCCGGGAACTGCCGGTCCCCGCTCCAGGCCCCCTCTAGGCATCGAAGGGGTCGCAGAAGAAATGCTCCCGCAGGGCCTGTGTCCAGGGGCGCGGATGCATCCCCAGATACTCGGAAAGCTTGCCGCAGTCCAGTACCGTATAGGGCGGGCGCGGCGCTTTTTGCGGCCATTGCGACGAGGGGATGGGTTCCACGCGGCATTCGTTGCCCGCCAGGCCCACGGCCTCGCAGGCCAGCTCGCACCAGGTGGCCTGCCCGCTGTTGACGGCATGCCACAGGCCGGTGGCCCCACGTTCGGCCAGCATGATGCTCCACAGGGCCAGATCCAGCGAATAGGTGGGCGAGCCCGTGCGGTCATCCACGATGGTGATGCTGTCGCGCCGGTGGCAGGCATTGAGGATGTCGTCCACGAAATTGCGCTTGCCGGGCCCGAACAGCCAGCCCGTGCGCACCACGCAGGCCCGTTCGGGCAGGGTCTGCAGCACGGCCTTTTCCCCGGCCAGGCGGGTCTTGCCGTAGACGTTGAGGGGGGCCGTGGCATCATCTTCCCGCCAGGGACCGCCGTGCCGGCCCGAAAAGACCAGCCCGGAACTGAAATGCACCAGATGCCCCTGCCCGCGGGTCTTGAGCAGGCAGGCCAGGGTGTGCGGCAGGGTGCGGTTGTAGAGCAGGACTTCGTCGGGATGGTCCTCGGCATCGTCCACCGTGTTCCAGCCCAGGGAGCTGAACACCACGTCCGGCGCGCATCCCTCCACCCGGGCCTGCAGGAAACCCGCATCCAGGATATCGCCGTCCGAGCGTTCCAGCGATTCCACCGACCAGCCGCGCCCCAGAAGGACATGGCGCAGGGCCTGCCCCAGAAGTCCGGTACGGCCCTCCAGAACCAGTGCTTTCACAAACAATCCTCCAACGTATAACGCACTGTAGCCTCCCCGCTGCCCACGGTCAACCGTGGGGGGCCGCCGTCTTGCCAGCGTGCGGCAAGTGACGTACACCAACAGGGATGAAAACCGCTATCCTGTTGGTCGCCTACGGTACGAGCAGCCCCCAGGGGCGTGGCTCGCTGCGCCAGTTCGACACCTGGGTGCGCGAACGTTTTCCCGGCATTTGCGTGCGCTGGGCCCTTTCTTCGGAGCTGCTGCGCACCCGTCTGACGCGTGCCCGGCAAAAAAACGATTCCGTGCTCAAGGCCCTGCAGCGTCTGCGTCTGGAAAATTTCACCCATGTGGCCGTGCAGCCCCTGCAGATCATCCCCGGCAGCGAACATACCGACGTGCGCGCCGATGCCGACGAGGCCGGACGCCTGGACGGCCTGCATGTGAGCATCGGCATGCCCCTGCTGGCCTGTGACGAGGATATCCGGGCCGCCCGCGCGTGCCGTGCTGGCCCATCTGCCCCGGGAACGCCGGGCCGACGAGGATGTGGTGCTCATGGGCCACGGCAGCCGCAGGCAGGCCGTGACCGCATACGCCGCCCTTGCCGGGGCCGTGCGGGCCCTGGACGCCCGTGTGCATGTGGGCACCATGAGCGGCGCCCTGGAACTGGAGGCCCTGCTGCCGCGCTCACGTCCCGCCGTGTCTGGCTCATGCCGCTGCTTTCGGTGGTGGGGCGCCACACCCTGGAAGACATGGCCGGGGACGCGCCGGATTCCTGGCGTTCCCGCATCGAAGCCGCCGGGCACACCTGCGCTCCCGTGGTGCGGGGCACGGCCGAATACCGCGCTTTTGCCGCTATCTGGCTGCGGCATCTGGAAGATGCCGTGGCCGCCTTGCCAACCGTCAAAAAGGATGAGGAAAAGTGAAGAATCTCCTGCGCCTGCCGCTGGCCCTGCTGGTCTGCGGCCTGATCTCTGCCTGTGGTCTGATGGGGGGCAACGGCAGCGCCGGCCTGACGCCCGCGGCACAGGCGGCCCCCGCCGCCAAAGCCAATGCCTTCAACCCCTGGATGAACAAGAGCCTGCCCAACACCCGTACCCTTTCGGCCGAGGGCCTGGCCATGGTGCAGGCCATGGGCGCCGACCGCCAGAGCATCGAGGACGAGGCCGCCCACCGTCCCCACTGGCGCGAAGAGATCTACCCCGTGTTCTTCGGCAACAGGACGGCCCCGCACGAGATCATCGTGCTGCTGGACTTTGCCGCGCCCGACAGCGCCCGTGTCTGGCAGGCCGTGCGTGATGCCTCGGCCAGGCTTTCGCCCGCGGATGTCAAGATCGCCGTCTTTGCCAAAAATTCGGAAAACTACGGTACCGACCTCATGGGCATGGGCATCTGGATCAGCTATGAGCGCAAGGGCCAGGCCATGGACTACATGAGCCACGCCCTCAGCGAATGGAACCGCATCAAGGCCGCCCAGAAAAAGCAGGGCCGCAGCGTGCCCTTCACCAACGAGTACGACGCCACCGTCACGTCCACCGACCTGCCCATCCACTATGCCTTCATGGGCAAGCTGCGCCCGGCCGTGCCCGCCAGCCAGGAACTGGACGTGGCCCGCTACTGCTACAATGCCGGCAACGTGAACATGTACCAGGCCGTTGCAGATCTCCCGCTATTACGGCGTGAAGCGCATCCCGGCGGTCATCGTCGACGGCAGGGTGCTGGCCTCGCCTTCGGCCCAGGACATCGTGTCCGCCCTGCGCTAGGCGCACTCTCTCCGCATTTTGAAGGACAGGCTTCCCGCATGCCGGGGCCTGTCCTTTTTTTGTCCGCTGCCGCATGAGGAACAGGACCCGCCACCGCAGGGCCACGGGCCCCATCACGGCACAGGCCGTGCCGCATCGTGCCGCCGCATCGCTGCCGCGGCCCCGGACGGCCCGACCGCGCCCCGCTGCCGGGAACGCTCCTGTGCCGGGCCCCGGCAGGACCCGCCTTGCGGACAGGAACGGCCCCTGTTGCACATCGGGCGGATCTTGGGTAGCATGGAACCACGCTTCCGCTCACGGCGGAAGCATGGAGTTTCCGTATGTCCCAAAAAGTCTTTGCTCCCGGCAACCGCTGGCTGGTTGCCTATCTGGCCTTCCTGAGCGCCTTCGCCCCCTTTCCACCGACATGTATCTGCCTGCCCTGCCGCACATGACGCAGGCCCTGCAGACCACGGACGCCCTCTCCAGCCTGAGCATCTCCTGTTTTTTGCTGCTCTTCGGGGCCTCCATGCTCTTCTGGGGCCCGCTCAGCGACAAATACGGCCGCAAGCCCGTGCTCTACACGGGCGCCCTGCTCTATGTGGTCTCCAGCCTGTTCCTGGCCCTGGCCCAGTCCATCTGGCCCCTGCTGTTCTGGCGCGCCGTGCAGGCCGTCGGCAGCGGCGGCATCAGCGCCATGGCCCTGGCCATCGTCAAGGACGTGCTGCGCGGCCGGGCCATGGAAAAAGTCATCACCTGGATACAGACCATCACCATCCTGGCGCCCATGCTGGCCCCGGTCATCGGCGGGGCCCTGCTGGCCGTCACCGACTGGCGCGGCATCTTCGTCTGCCTGCTGCTCTGCGGCCTGCTGGCCGGTGCCGGGACGCTGCTGCTGCGCGAGACCATGCACCACCCGGTGCAGGGCAACGCCTTCCGCACCCTGGGGCGTCTGCTGGTCGTCCTGCGGCACCGGGGCTTCCGCTGCCTGCTGCTGCTCTTTTCCGCCACCAGCATGCCCTTCATGGCCTATCTGGCCCTTTCCTCCTATATCTTCCAGGGCCTGTTCGGGCTCTCGCCCCAGGCCTACAGCCTGTTCTTCGCCTTCAATGCGGGCATGAGCATGCTGGGCCCGCTGGCGCATGAGCGCTTTTTCCGCACCGCGCCCCGGCGCCTTTTCTTTTCGGCCTATCTGGGCATCGTCGCCGTGGCCGGGCTGGGCCTGCTGCTGGTGGGGGATCAGGGGCCCTTCACCTTCGCCCTGCTCTGCGCGCCCGTCAGCTTTTGCGGCAGCGCCCTGCGCCCCCCGGCCACGGTGCTCATGCTCAACCAGATGAAGAACGATACCGGCAGCCTGACGGCCCTCATCAACAGCGGCGGTCTGCTGTTCGGCAGCCTGTCCATGCTGCTCTGCGCCCTGCCCGTCTGGCCCGGCCCCGTGGCGGCCCAGGCCCTCATGGCCATCCTGGTGGGTCTGGCCTGTCTGCTGGGCTGGCTGTGGCTGGACAGCCACAAGGTCTACGAAGGCTGATCGCCGCGCTCTTTCCCCGCCCGTCCGGGAAGCCCGTCCTCACATCTGTCATGGCAGTCTTTCAGGCTGCCATGACACTTTTTTTCCCATAAGCTCACCTGCCGTTACCCGGGCTGACAACATCGTTGCCGGTCGGGGACGTCATCTCCCGCTCCATCGGGCCCGGGCGCTTCCGGCTGAAGAAAAATGGACACTTTCGGCTTTCCCCTGTAGGCTGGAAGGGACTGGCACGAAGCTTGCTTTCTCCAGGATACCTTTGCCTGTTCATCCCGTACCGCACCTGTCGACCATCTCCCGGGAGGGATTCCATGCCCCAGATCGATCGCGTCAACGTTGCCTCTCTGACCCAGCTGGCCAATGTGGCCGGCACCCATGACCGCCTCGTCGCCACCGCGGAAGGCGGCATCCAGACCTCCGGCAGGGTCAGCGCCTTTTTCACCGCCAAGGCCACCCACCGCGCCACTGCCGAGGCCTTCCTCGGCGCCATCCGCAACAGGTACGGTGACGGCATCGCCGATGCCCTGGCCCCGCAGCTCAGTGCCATGCGCCGGCAGGGCAAGCCGCTCAAGGCCCGCGTGGCCCGCGACATCCTGGCCCAGGCATCGGACATGTCGCAGGCCCTGGGCCCGGCCAACGCCGAGATGGCCCGCCGTTTCCTGCTGGGCAACAACGGCGCGGGCGATACCCGCAATCTGGACCATGCGCTGCAGGGCTTCTGCGCGAAGAACAACCTCCAGCCCTCCCCGGCCCTGCGCCAGGCCTTCGAGCGGATCATCAACGACATGGCGGCCCACAGCCGGAAGCTGCTTTCCTATCAGGACATGGCCGATGCCGTGACCATGCAGACCCTCCGGTCCCGGCCCGCGGACTACATGCTCTGCGGCATCGATCCGCAGCTGACCCGCGACGCCGCCCTGGATGCCTGCGCCACCCATCTTGGTGTGGACGGCGAGCTCAGGGACCAGCTGGGGCAGCTCATGGACCGCGTGCTGGCGGAAGAAAGCGCGGCGGGGCGTCAGGGCACGCCCGCGGACCTGTTCCGCGATCTTTCCACGGCCGGCCAGACCTCCCTGCAATGCTTTGCCTTTGCCTGCGGCAAGCCGGGCCTGGGGGACGCCACGCTCCGTGATGCCATGTGCCTGACCCCCCGTCAGCATGTGGGCGAGATGGCCACTCTGGCTCCCCAGCTGAACGTGGGCGGCGGTATCGCCCTCATCATGGTGGCCATGCGGCACATGGACGAGATGCGCGCCCGGCAGCCCCAGGGCCCCCCTCAGCCGCGAGACCCTGTGGCAGGGCTGCTTCCAGGAGGCCATGCCGCAGGATCTGGCTGCCAGGAGCCAGCGCGATTTCAACAGCGCCATGTATGAAAAGCTCCTGGGCATGTTCCGGGCCCGCTCGGGAGAATCCGCGGCCCCTTCAACGGCATGCTCCTGCTCAGTG
>VOFC01004157.1_pt1 | contig 41717 bp, 64 predicted proteins | sample 5384161 | NCBI WGS metagenome assembly VOFC01 (sample SAMN12384722, study PRJNA508395) | human gut metagenome | isolation source: healthy gut B | host: Homo sapiens
GACGGAGAGAACGTATGACACCACGTGATGATACCGGCGCATTCGTCGTGATAGTTAGCCTCTTTGATCGTATCAGCGATTTCCCCGGCGCTTTGGCCGTCACTTTATATACGACGGGATACGGCAGGGGCTTTGGAGAGCGTCTCCGCCATTTCCCTTTGCGCGCACATCTACTGTTGCAAGCACCTCCGGCCCATACAGGCACTGGCTGCCGACAATAAACCAGAATTCGTAGTTTTTTTCATATCATTTCTGTCTCCCTTATGCATATTCCTTTTTACACAAAAACTGCGCATCGCAGAAAAAGGGCATATTCGGCTTCAGGGTCTCCCTGAGAAAGGAGACCCTGTTCCGTGTGTAAATCGAGCTAAAGCAAGGAATCTTTCATAAGTCTCATTCGTATTACAGTTTGCTGCATGAAGCATCGTACACTGACTATCGATGGGCCACTACCGCCGTTTCCGGTTTTTGACCTCTTTAGTGCAGTAATTCAACCGAAGAAATTGGTAATCCAAGTCTGAGGCACATAGCTGCCGTTCGTTCCATGCATGCAGACAAGCGTCCAGCCGAGAATCAAACTGCTTACAAAAAGTACCAAGCCAGACATTCTTAGTCAGCTGGTAAGCTTTTCTGTTCACGAAAGTCATGATTGGGAGGAACAGAATCGCACCGTAAGTGAGCATGAAAGAGGAGATGCTCTTTCCTGGGCTGAGAGCTGCATAGTCAACTAGAATGCTGATACCGCACAGCAGCCACACACCCGCGACCGCCATCGCAACCGTTATGAGCACGTCAACCGCCGGTTTCTTGCCGGCCAAGGTGACATCCGAAAGATAGTTGGTGGTAATGCTGCTGATGAACATAAAGGGCAGTGCCAAAAGAGCATAGTGGAAAACCAACTGCCACTGATCCGCCGTAAGAGTTGCAAAGCTTACCTGCCAGATCCGATAGTCCTGCTCGGTAAGATACTGCACCAGCTCCAATGTTCCGTATGCTACAGCAACATATATCACAGCAGCCAAAAGCGTCTTGAGAACATTCACGAAGCCAACAGCAATGTTCTTTTTAGCAAAGTTCAAAATGCTCTTGTATCCCCCGGTAATGAGGACGTAACCGACGGCAATAACCAAACCAAAGATTGTAAGCCAAGAGAGAAACTGAATAGGAGACCAGGCAGTAATCATCAACGGAAGAAACTGCTGGTTTTTGAATGTAAACGGCGTTTTTCCTCGCGTTAGTCAGATAAATAGCCAGCGTATTGAGAAGCACCGTGCCGACACCTGCGAAAATCGCGCCAATTTTCCGGTTCTTTTCCGGGAGCAGCGTCTCACCGGACACGCAGATAGTGCTGTATTTGGGGGTCATAGTCAGCAGTTTGACTACCGGAATCAGCAGTGCGAACATGGCAAGCAGCGCTGCAAAGTTCAGAAACTCTCTCCACGCGAAAACCATCCCGCCCTTGTCTGCATCCGCTATGGAAACATTGCCATGAAGAGCCTGATTCATATAGTCAATAACGAGACCTGATGTCTGGCTAGAGAAGGTTTCTTTGGAATGGGTCTCCTTGGTAAGAAGAACGGTGCGCAGGGTACGGTTCTCAATGGCGTTTGCAAGTGCAGGATCGGAAGAAACGGAATCCTCACGGAAGGTTCCAACGATGGTGTTAGCGCCCGCATTGTCGTCCAAACAGTAATACGCTCCCTGAACCACTTCATCGCTGCTTGGAATATACCAGGCATCTCTGACATCGTCACTGCTGTTGAATCCGACGTAACCATAGTCAAACATGCCGTTGATGATGCACAGGTTAACCTGGCAGTTTCTGGTCACTTCGATGCCGGCGACTTCAACCTGCTGCTTAGGGTTGACATACTGCGCTGTGGAACCGATCAGAACAGCAGCACGGATTCTCGTGTTATAATATTCTGTTTCCTGTGTCTTCAGAATTTCATACGCTTTGAGCGCATCTGCGGACAGGGTCTCCTCGGCGATCTCGTCTGCATTGCGCTCAATATCGTCAGCGGAAATTTTCACGCCGAATCCTTCATGAAGTACATTCAGCAGTCTGTCGTTCAGTGTGAAGTAGCCGCAGTCCATCAGCGCAGCATATCCAGAACGTCGGGACCCCTGAGAATGGCCCATAACAGCAATATTTCTTTGTCCACAAATTCCAGTCCGCGCATGAAATTCACTGCATCCAGGCATCCCATAGGCGTGCCGAAAATATTGTATTCCAGAATTCCCTGATCGTTTTCATTGTAGACAGGTGTTTCGCTGGCTCCGCTGCCGTAAGCGTTGATGGAGAATACAACATAGCCTCTATGCGCCAGTTCTTCGGCATAGCAACGAAGCATCTGATAGATATTGCCGGCACCGGGAACAATGACCACACCGGGATAAGAATCTTCGTCGGTTGTTCCGACAGGATAGTACAATTCGCCCTCTAGCGCTGCGCCGCGGGCATCAATGGTGATCTTTTCAACTTTAATACGACCTCCGTCGGTCGTGAGAAGCTGGGCACAAAGACTGAATAAAACGATCAATGCAATAAGCGTCAAAGCAAGGCGTTTGCATCCCTTTGCGGAATTCAGGTTGAAAAACTTCTTCATCTCGTTTTCCTCCTCATTATTTAATTATTTGTCCGGCTTAGAATTGCTGCCCTCCTTTCTTTTTAGTCATACCTAAAGCCTGCCGTACAGCACGTTTTAGTTGCGGACGTTTCATCTGCCATACGTCAGAAATTTGCGGTTTGAAAAGCAACGTCAACAATTCACATACCAAGCTGTCATTGCCCTAAAAAGCGACACCGTTCTCTGTTTTCAAGTATATAAGAATACGAAAGTGTGCATTTGTCAAGACAAGCAAACCACAATCATCGTTTCTTACGAGTCATTTGTATTTTTATGTATAATTAATGTGCTTATTTGTATCGTGATTTTTCTTTCTATTGAATTTATTTAATTTATGCTGTATTATAAAAAATACAAATGCAGTCAAGTAAAGGAACAAATTTATATGAAACATCCCGTTAAACAAACCGCCGTAATGACTCACATTATGGAGGACATTCAAAGCGGCCGATACGCCGACGGCAGCCGCATGCCGACGGAGGCGGAGTACTCCGAGCTTTTCCGTGTCAGCCGTCAGACCGTGCGTAAGGCGCTCGCTGCCCTCGAGGAGCAGGGGTTATCCGACGTGTTCAGGGCAGCGGATCCTATGTGAATCATCCGTCACAGCGCCGCAGAAAGACCGGACAGATCGCCGTTATCTGCACTTATATCAGTGAATACATCTTTCCCTCTATCCTGCGCGGGATCGAGCAGGTCACAAAGGAAAACGACTATCAGCTTCTGATGAACTCGACCAACAACAGCATTGCCTCAGAGCGTGCCATTCTCTCCAAGCTCCGGGACAACCCGCCCGACGGGATCATCGTGGAAGGCACGAAAACCGCGCTGCCGAATCCGAACCGGGAATTCTATCATTCGCTGGCAGAAAACGGAGTGCCGATCGTTTTCATCAACAGCTACTACCCGGACATTGTCGGCGAAAACGTGATCCACATTGTGGCGGACGATTATTCCGGCGGCTTTACCGCCACGCAGACGCTGATCCGCGAAGGACACCGAAATATCTGCGGTATTTTCAAAAGCGACGATACGCAGGGCACCAACCGGTATTCCGGATACATGGACGCGATCGTACGGATGGGCGCATCCGTGAGGGATAATAACGTCATCTGGTTTTCCACGGAAACCAAAGAGCTTTTGCTCCGCAGCATCGGCGATTTTCTTATGGGTATTGACAGATCCTGTACCGCCGTCGTCTGCTACAACGATCAGATCGCCGCTACAGTGCTTCGGTTTTTTGAAACCAACGGGGACTATGCCGTCCGCGCCGTTGCAAGCTTTGACCGCGCGCTCCCCATCGACAGCAATATACTCTCCTTTGTCTCCCTATCCGCACCCAAAGGAAAAGATGGGCCGTGTCGCCGCAGAGAAGCTCTTCCGCATGATCGCAGGATGCCGGGAAGAATCCCGCACGCTCGCTTGGGAATAAGAAGAAAGAGGAACGGTTTCGCCGCGGCGAAACCGTTCCCTTTTCTTATGCTGTTCGTTTATCCCAGCAGCCGCACGCGCGTTACGCCGGGGATGGCGCGCATCTCCTGCGCCGCCGTTTCGTCCAGGCGCTCGGTCGTATCGAAGATCGTGTAGGCGATCTCGCCGCGCGCCTTGTTGAGCATATGCTCCACGTTTACGTTGCCCGCGGCGATGATCTCGAGAAACCGGTTGAGCATGCCGGGCTGGTTGCGGTGGATGAGGCACAGGCGGCTCTTTCCGAGACGGTCGAGCGTCGCGTTCGGGAGATTGACGCTGTTTCGGATGTTGCCGTTGCGGAGATAGTCCACGATCTCGCGCGCGGCCATGACCGCGCACTTTTCCTCCGCCTCCGGCGTCGTGGCGCCGAGGTGCGGGAAGCAGACGACATTTTTCTTCCCGACGAGCTTCGCGTTCGGGAAGTCGGTCACATAGCGCGCGACCTGCCCGCTCTCAATGGCGGCAAGGAGCGCGTCGTCGTCCACAAGCTCGCCGCGGGCAAAGTTCAAAATGCGCATGCCGGGCTTCATCTTCGCAAACGTTTCGGCGTTCAGGTAGTGGAACGTCTCCGGCGTGGAGTGGATGTGCATGGTGAGATAGTCGCACGTGCGGAAGAGAACGTTGAGATCCGTGACGTGCTCGACCTTGCTCGAAAGGTTCCACGCGGAATCGACCGAGAGATACGGATCGTACCCGCTCACCTCCATATCGAGCTTGAGCGCGGCGTTCGCCACGCGCGAGCCGATCGCGCCGAGGCCGATGACGCCGAGGCGCTTACCGGATACCTCCGGCCCGGCGAAGGCGTTCTTCCCTTTCTCCACGAGCGCGGGGATCTTATCGCCCTCCGGGGCGAGAGATTCCACCCACTCGACCGCGCCGACAATGTCGCGCGAGGCCATCGTGAGAGCGCACAGCAGCAGCTCCTTGACCGAATCGGCGTTCGCGCCGGGGGTGTTGAACACCGCGATGCCCTCGGCGGTGCAGCGCTCGATGGGGATGTTGTCCACGCCGATACCGGCGCGGCCGATGCACAGAAGTTCCTTATTGAATACGGCGTCGTGCAGCTTGGCCGAGCGGATGAGAAGCGCGTCGGGCGCGCTCATCTCGGGACTCACGGCGCAATTTTCCGCTTTCAGCTCGTCAAGCCCCTTTTTCCGCAATGGCGTTCATGGTTTTTATATTAAACATGGTGTTTCGCCTCAAATTCCTTCATAGTCTCCACCAGACGAAGGACGCCCTCCTCCGGCATGGCGTTATAAAGCGACGCGCGCATCCCGCCCGCAACGCGGTGGCCCTTGAGATTGCGCAGCCCCGCTCGAGCGAGAACTTCACAAACTCGGCGTCTGTACCGGCGTCTCCCGTGCGGAACGTTACGTTCATGTCGCTGCGGCTCGCGCGCTCGGCACAGCCATGGAAGAGCGCGCTCGTCCAGATAGTCATAGAGGAGCTTCGCCTTGGCGCTTGCGCTTTCCATGCCCGCAACGCCGCCCTGCTTCTCGAGCCAGTCGAGCACGAGACCGAGCATATAAATATTGTAGCACGGGGGCGTATTGTACATGGAATCCTTGTCGATCATGCGCTGATAGCTCATCATCAGCGGCGTAACGGCGCGCTCGTGCCCGGCGAGCGCGCGGTCGATGATCACGACCGTCAGTCCCGCGGGGGCCATGTTCTTCTGCGCCCCGGCATAGACGATGCCGAATTTCGACACGTCCACCGGGTGCGAGAGGATCTCCGAGGACATATCGCATACGATCGGCACGCCGCCGGTCTCCGGCACATACTTCCACGCCGTACCGAAGATCGTGTTGTTGGCGCAGTAATAAAAATACTTTGCCTCCGGCGAGAGAGGCTCCTCCTGCGCCGGGATGCGGTCAAAGCCGGTAGCCTCGCTCGATGCCGCGATGTTCACGCGGCAGTATTTTCCCGCTTCCTTCGCGGCGATATTGGCAAAGTTGCCGGTCACGGCGTAATCGGCCGTGTCGCCCTCGGCGGTCAGATTGAGCGGGATCATCGAAAACTGGAGCGACGCGCCGCCCTGCAAAAACAGGATCTCGTGCGTGTCCGGCACGGAGAGCGCCTTTTTGAGCTTCGCTTTTGTCGCGGCAAATATATCCATAAATTCCCGGCTGCGGTGGCTCATCTCCATCACAGAGAGACCGCTGCCGTGATAGTTCAGCAGCTCGGCTGCCGCCGTTTTGCAGCACCTCCGTCGGCAGCACGGACGGCCCGGCGGAGAAATTGAATACGTCCTCGCGGTTCATGGTTGGATTTCCTTTCCGGTTTTCCCCGGCTCGCGGGGTTATAGCGATTTAGTTTATTATATACCCAACGAATTAGTCTGTCAAAGTGCCGTACCGACAAGCATTTCACCGCGCACACCGGTGATTTTACTTTTTTCTCACAACGCCGTGCGGCATGTCGCCCGGCACGGCGACCTCGGTATAGTTTTCGGCGTGGCCGCGGCTCTCGCCGTCCGACTCCGTTTCAAAAATAACTTCGAGCGTTTTGCCGACGCAGGACGTGAGATATTCCCGCCGCATCCGCTCCGCAATATGCGCGGCTCTCGCGCGCGCGGCCTTTTCGCTCTTTTTCGATCTGGCCGGGCATACCCGCCGCCTTCGTGCCGGGGCGGACGGAATACGGGAACACGTGCATCTGTGCGAAGGCGCATTTTTTCGATGAAGGCGAGCGTCCGGGAAAACTCTTCCTCCGTCTCGCCGGGAAAGCCGGTAATGAGATCGGTCGTGAGTGCGCAGCCGGGGAAGGCCGCGCGCAGCCGCTCGGTGACGGCGAAAAACTCCGCGGTCGTATACTTCCGGCGCATGCGCGCGAGCGTTTCGTCGCACCCGGACTGCATGGAGAGATGGAAGTGCGGGCAGACGTTGAGCTTTTTCAGGCGCTCAACGAATGAATCCGTCACGACCGTCGGCTCGAGCGAGCCGAGATGGATGCGCGCTACGCGCGCCCGCAGCGACGGCCTCGAGCGCATCGATGAGCGTTTTGCCGTTTTTGAGATCCTTGCCCCACGAGGCGATCTCGATGCCGGTGACGACGATCTCCTTATAGCCCTGCGCGGCGAGCGACGCGGCCTCCGCCGCGCACCGGTCCTCCGGCAGGGAGAGCACGCGCCCGCGCGCGAACGGAATGATGCAGTAGGTGCAGAAATTGTCGCACCCGTCCTGAATTTTGAGATACGCGCGCGCCTGCCGGCGTAGGATCCGGCGGGCAGCTCTTCAAAGCCGGTGCGCCGGAAGGGATCGTCGAGCTTCGTTACGCTCCCTCCTGCCCCGCGCTCCGCCGCGGCGGTCTCCACGGCGCGGACAAAGCCCTGCCTGTCGCCGGTGCCGAAGAGGACGTCCGCGCCGAGCGACGCGGCTTCGGCGGCGTCCACCTGGCTCCAGCAGCCGCAGAGCGCCGTGAGCGCATCGGGGTTTTCGCGCCGGAGACGGCGCACGGTCTGGCGTGCCTTGCGCGCGCCTTCGGCTGTGACGGCGCAGGTATTGACGATCACAGCGTCCGCGCTCTCCCCTTCGGCGCACGGCGTGTGGCCGTGGCTCTGGAGAAGCTGCTCCATCGCCTCGGACTCGTACTGGTTGACCTTGCAGCCGAGAGTGGCTATAATGTACTTCATAGAAAGACGCTCCTCAAAGGATGTATGGATATGGAAATTTATCTCGATAACGCCGCCACGACCCGCGTATGCCCGGAGGCTGCGGACGCGGCGTATAAGGTGATGACGGAAGTGTACGGCAACCCCGGCTCGACGCACAAGTTGGGGCGCGAGGCGCGCGCCGTGCTGGACGATTCCCGCAAAAAGCTCGCCGCCGCGCTCGGGTGCGCTCCCAAAGAGGTGTACTTCACCTCCGGCGGCACGGAGAGCGACAACTGGGCCATTCTGGAGGGCGCATATCTCCAGCGGCGCGTCGGGCGGCACATCATCTCCTCCGCCGTAGAGCACGACGCCGTGCGAAAGCCGCTCGAAAAAGCTCGCGCGCGAGGGCTATGAGGTAACGCTTCTCTCCCCCGACAGCACCGGGGCGATATCCGCCGATGCGGTGCGTGCCGCGCCCGGGAGGATACGGCGCTCGTAACGCTCATGATGGTCAACAATGAGACCGGCGCCGTGACGGATATCGCGGTCGTGGCCCGCGCGCTGCGCGCGGCAAAGTCAGGGCGCTTCTCCACACCGACGCGGTGCAGGGCTTTATGAAGAGCCGTTCTCCGCCAAAACGCTCGGCGCGGACATGATATCCGTGAGCGGCCACAAGTTCCACGGGCCCAAGGGCATCGGCGCGCTGTACATCCGGCAGGGCTGAAGCTCCCGGCGCACATTCTCGGCGGCGGGCAGGAGGAGGGTATGCGCTCCGGCACCGAGCCGATGCCGCAGATCGCCGCCTTCGGTGAGGCCGTGCGCATCGCCAAGGCCGAAATGCCGGAAGCGAACAAACGCATGGAGGCGCTGCGCGCGCAGTGCGTGCAGACGCTCACCGACACCGTCCCCGGCATCGTATTCCTCGGCGGCGGCAGCGCGCACATTCTCTCGCTCTCCCTGCCCGGCTACCGCAGCGAGGTATTGATGAACTATCTCGAAGCGAAGGGCATTTACGTTTCCAAGAGCAGCGCGTGCAAGCGCGGCAAGCGTAGCCACGTGCTCGAGGCCATCGGCGCGCCGGACAAGGTCATCGACGGGGCGCTGCGCGTTTCGTTCTCGCGCTACACGACCGCGGAGGAATGCGCTTATTTTTGCAAGCGCTCGCCGCGGCGCGAAAGGAGCCTCTACCCTTCCCTTTAACCAATCTATTGTACTCAAGCGCCGCCGCAGCGTCAAAAGAGCTGCGGCGGCGTGTTTGAGAGGAGGAATTCTTTTGACCGAAACGGATCTTTCTCTTTATGCCGTCGGAACGCTCACGGATGAGGAAGCGCGCGAGGCCGTGGCGTGGCGTTATGACGGAGAGTATGCCGTCTACAACTTTCCCTCCTGGGACGAATGCGCCGCGCGCGGCTGGTCGATCACCGACGCGGTAAAGCGCAAAAATGCGTATTTCTCCGTGCGGTATGCAGGAGAATTTCTCGGCTTTTTTTTTCATATCATGGACCGCGACGGCCGCGTGGAGCTCGGCGTCGGCATGAAGCCGGAGCTCTGCGGGCAGGGGCACGGGCGCATGCTCATGGCGCTCGCGCTCGCAAAGATCCTCGAAACGCGCGGCTGCACAACGATGAAGCTTGCCGTGCGCACGTTCAATACCCGCGCCGTCCGCTGCTACGAGCGTGCCGGGTTCACGATCATCGACACGCGTTATGAAGCTCTCGGCACCGCGCCCGGAGAAATGTACATCATGCAGACAATACTTTGACCACTGTAAAGGGCTCCCTCCGATGAGGGGCCTTTTTCTGTTTATGCATAAAATTAACAAAAAGTAACGTTATGTAACCCATAATATGAATATTGGGAGGCCGGACAAGCCGTATTCACTGTGGGAAAACTCTGTGGGAAATGTTCAAAACTCTTTTATTTCCTATTATTTCCCGGTGCGGGACAAAAATGAATATTCATAATCTATTCATAATATGATGAGAGGAGAAGGGAGGCGCGTCCATGCGCAGGTTCATTTGCGCGGCTCTGGCCGCTCTTTACCTCACGATACCGGCTCTCGCCGTGGAGACTCTGCCGGAGGAGAGCTTTTCGCTTTCCTGCACGGCGGCGGTGCTGATGGAACGGCAGACCGGCACGGTACTGTATGAGAAGGAAGCCCACCGGCATCTCCCCGGCGAGCGTGACGAAGGTGATGACGCTGCTGCTCGTGGCGGAGGCGGTCGAGGCGGCGCGGTCTCGCCGGACGATCCCATCACGGCGAGCCGCCGGGCCGCCTCGATGGGCGGCAGCCAAATCTGGCTCGAGGGGGAGGGATGAGGTGGCGGAGATGACCCGTGGCGAGGCGTTCGTCGCGCGCATGAACCGCCGCGCGGAGGAGCTGGGTCTTTCCGATACGCATTTTACCAACTGCACCGGTCTCTTCGAGGACGCGGAGCACTACACCTGCGCCTACGACATTGCGGTGATGTCGCGCGAGCTATTGAAGCACGAGTTCGTCCGGCAGTATACGACGCTCTGGCAGGACACGATACGTTCCGGTGAATTCGGCCTTACGAACACGAATAAGCTCGTGCGGCACTACAACGGCTGCACAGGACTCAAAACGGGCTTCACGTCCACGGCGATGTACTGTCTGGCCGCCTCCGCCGAGCGCGGCGGCGTGGAGTACATTGCGGTCATCCTCCACGGCGAAACGAGCCAGCTCCGCTTTGACGCGGCGCGGACGCTTTGGACTACGCCTTTGCCAACTACACGCTCGTCATGCCGGAGACCGGCGCGCCGGACGTGCCGGTGTCGCTCGGCAAGGCGGCGAGCGTACGCGCCGTGTGCGAGAGCTCCGGTACGGTGCTCATCGAAAAGGCGCGGCAGAAGGAGCTTTCCGCCGTTTACGAGCTGCCGGAGAAGGTGGACGCGCCCGTTGCCGCCGGGCAGCTTCTCGGTACGCTCCGGTACGTTGCCGGAAACGAAACGATAGCGAGCGTTCCGATCAGCGCGGCGGAGAGCGTGGAGCGGGTCGGGGCCGGGGAGCTGTGGATGCGGCTCGCCGCGGCGCTGTGCGGCCGGACAAATACGCAATAGTTCATCTTGCAAGTGAGCGCCGGAGAGTGTACAATGTCGCCAAAGGAAGAAATTAACCGCAGGGAGGTATACCAATGATTCATGTTGATCTCACCGGCGCCGCGCCGTTCTTCGGCGCACACACCCGGATTATGCCGCCGCGGAAGCGGCGCACCGCACGCTCAGCGAAAAGACGGGCGCGGGTTCGGATTTTTCTCGGCTGGACGGAGCTGCCGCGCCGCATCCGCGAAACGGAGCTTGCGCGCATTCTCGCCGCGGGGAAAACGATCCGTGAAAAGGGCGACGCGCTCGTCGTTGTCGGCATCGGCGGATCGTATCTCGGCGCACGCGCGGCCTATGAGCTGATCGGCCGGCGCGAGGGCGGCGCGGAGCTGCTCTTTGCCGGAAACGGGCTTTCCGCAGCCACGCTCCGCGACACGATCGAAAAAGCTCGGAGACCGCGATTTCTGCGTGAACGTCGTTTCCAAATCCGGCACGACGCTTGAACCGGCGCTCGGCTTCCGCGTGTTCCGCGATCTTCTCGTGAAGAAATACGGCGAGGAAGAGGCCAACTCCCGCATCTTCGCCACGACCGACGCGCGCCGCGGCGCTCTCAAGAGCGAGGCGGACGCCGCCGGGTGGGAGAGTTTCGTCGTTCCCGACGACGTCGGCGGGCGCTACAGCGTGCTCTCCGCCGTCGGCCTGCTGCCGCTCTGCGCCGCGGGCATCGACATTGAAAAAGATCCTCACCGTCGCCGAGGAGACGTTCGCTTCTCTCGACGAGCGCAGCGAAGCGAACCCCTGCTGGCAGTACGCCGCCGCGCGTCAGGCGCTCTATAAGAGCGGCAAGGCCGTGGAGATCCTCGCGTGCTACGAGCCGCGCTTCCGCATGATGGCGGAATGGTGGAAGCAGCTTTACGGCGAATCCGAGGGCAAGAACGGTCTCGGCATTTTCCCGGCGAGCGTGGAATATAACGCCGATCTGCACTCCATGGGTCAGTACATTCAGGAAGGCCCGCGCCATCTGATGGAAACGGTCGTGAGCTTTGCTTCTCTCCCCGGCGGATACACCGTTCCCGCCGACGCGCACGACGGCGACGGACTCAATTATCTCGCCGGACACGATTTCAACGAGATCGCCGCCATTGCCCGCGCCGCGGTAAAGACCGCGCACATCGAGGGCGGCGTCCCCAATCTCGCCATTGAGGTCACGGACATGGCGGAGACCGGCTTTGCCGAGCTCGTATGCTTCTTTGAGCTCGCCTGCGGCATTTCCGGCTATATGGAGGGCGTGAACCCGTTCGATCAGCCGGGCGTGGAGGCCTATAAAAAAGCTCATGTTCCGCGGTCTTGCCGCGCTCAAATGAAGAACATTCGATGAACATTCGAAAAGCTCCTTGCAACGGGCGGCGGAAGATGATAGAATACAGAAAAAAGAAGCGTTCGCATCTTTCTTTCAAATTTACAAATGAGGTGATTTCCTATGGTTAAACTCATCATGGGTCTGTCCGGCTCCGGCAAGACCAAGACCCTGATCTCTCTCGTCAGCGAAGCCATTGAAAAGGAGCAGGGCAATGTTGTCTGCATCGAAAAGAGCCGGCATCTGACCTATGATATTCCCTATCAGGCGCGGCTGATCCGCACCGACGATTACGGCGTCCGCGGCAACACGATGCTGCTCGGCTTCCTGTGCGGCCTGCACGCCGGCAATTACGACATCACCCATTTCTTCATCGACGATCTCAACAAGATCCTCGACGACCGCTCCAACGAGGCGCTGGAGAAGTTCCTCGACACGCTCTCCGCGTTTGGCGAGCGCGAGAACATCAACTTCACCATCACCATCACCGCCGATCCTTCCGGCGCGGGCGACGGTCTGAAGAAATATTTCTGATATGCGGCTCGACAAGTGGCTGAAGGTCTCGCGGCTCATCAAGCGCCGCACCGTGGCACAGGAGGCGTGCGACGGCGGGCATGTGTCCGTCGGCGGGCGCGTCGCCAAGCCCTCCACCGATGTGAAGGTCGGCGACGTGATCGAGATCCGCTTCGGCGCGAAAACGCTGCGGGCGGAGGTCCTCTCCGTGCAGGGAAACGGTCAAAAGGACGATGCCGCCGCAATGTACCGCGAACTGTGATAAAAAAACGCATTCTCTGTTTCGGCAGAGAATGCGTTTTTGGGGTTTCTTATTTCTCATCCCCGGCGTGCGGCTCCGCTACGCGGAGCATGCGGAAGCCCTCGCCGTGAACCTCGTTGGATTCGAGAATGATGGTGAATGACGCCGGGTCGAGCAGCTTTACCTCGCGGGTGATGACGAACATCTCCTTGCCGGAGCAGGCGCACAACACCACATCGCGGTGATCCTTCCGGAAGCCGCCGCGCGTCGATGATCGTTGTGCCGCGGCCGCAGAGCTCGTCGATCCGCTCCGTGACGGCTTCGCCGTGGTCGGTGACGATGAGCGCGAGCTTTCCGGCGTTCGCGCCGTACATGATCTTGTCGGCAATGACGGCGAAAAATGAGGTCGATCATCATGCCGTAGACGATGCCGTCAAAATCGCGGAAAATGATGCCGCCGAGCACCACAACGATGCCGTCCGTGAGCATGATGAACCGGCCGAGCGGCAGGTGCGGGTGCTTGGCCTTGAGCGCCATTGTGATGAAGTCCGCGCCGCCGGTGGAGGAGTTGCGCATATAGATGAGCGCGTAGCCCAGCCCGCCGAGCACGCCCGCGCAGATGGCGGCGACGAGCCGCTCGCCGGTGTACTGCGGCAGCATCGGGGCTATGTAATCCACGAAAAGCGAGGAGAGGATCATGCACCGCACGCTGCAAAGGAAAAACCGCCGCCCGAGCACCCGATAGCAGAGGATCGCCACAGGGATGTTGAGCACAATGGTCATCACGCCGATGGGCAGATCGAACAGGCGGTATAAGATCAGCGCGAGACCGGAAAAGCCGGTCATCGGGAACTTTGCGGGCAGCGCAAAGTTATAAATGGCAACGCCGGTCAGTATGCTTCCGCGATCTCCACGAGCGTATCGAATAACCATGTTTTCCCGAACAGCTTTCCCACGATGACCATCTCCCTTTCTTTTTTCCTTTTATCAAAAAAAGAACGGACGCGAATTATGAGACCGATTCGCATCCGCTCTTTTTCATTTTATCATGCAAAGGATTTGCTTGTCAATTCCGCCAAAAGCACGGCGAGTTATTTTTACAATTCGACGAGCTCGTACTCGCGGCTGCCGACGCCGAGAGCGGCGGCGCACTCGATCGTGTGGATGCCGTGGAGCGACTCCACGCGCTCGATGAAATGCTTTTTGGCCGGGGTCGTCCGTCGCGGCATAGATGAGATCGATGCACGCCTGATCGACCGCGACCGGGTCGAGCGAGGCGAGAATGCCGATGTCCTTCATGCAGGGGTCCTCCGCCACGGCGCAGCAGTCACAGTCCACGGAGAGGTTTTTCATCACATTCACGAACGCCATGCTGCCGTGGAAATAATCCACAACGGCGCTTGCCGCGTCCGCCATGCCCGCAAGGAACACGTCCTGCGCCGGAAGGCTGTTCCAGAATTGGCTCTGGTCGGTCGTCGTGCCGCCGGGTGAATCCACACCTTGCCCGCAGTGGAGGCGCAGCCGATGGAAAGCTGCTTCAGCGCGCCGCCATAGCCGCCCATCGGTTGGCCCCTTGAAGTGCGAAAGCACCAGCATGGAGTCGTAGTTTTCGATGTCCTTGCCGACGATGTCCTTTTCAGCACGCTGCCGTTCGGAACGGCAAGATCCAGATCGGGGCCCTCAGCATCGAGAATGTCCACGTCGAACACCTCCGACCAGCCATGCTTGCGCAGGAGGCGGCGGTGCTGCTCGGTATAGTTGCGCGCGCCCTCATACGCCGTGTTGCACTCGACGACGGTGCCGTTCACCGCGTCCACAACGCTCTTCCAGAATTCAGGGGTGCAGAAAGTTCTGGTTGCCCTCCTCGCCGGGTGCACCTTGACCGCGATCTTGCCCGGAAGCTCCTTGCCGAGAGCGCGGTAAAGCTCCAGCACCTTTTCCGGCGTGATCTCGCGGGAGAAATATACGATCGGCTTCATTCGTGTGTCCTCCTTGTCAACGCTTGTTTTTTCGCTTCGCGATGGACTCCTTGACCGACTGCACAAGATCGCCGATCACCGGCAGCGGTTCCCGTTTGCCCTTGAGAACGCTCACAATGCCCTTGATCGCGCCGATGGTGCAGATGATGCCTCCGACGGTGCCAACCCAACCCCACAGGTTGCCGAGCAGACTCGTAAGAATACCGAAGATGATGAGCCCGAGTCCCTGCTCCGTGTGGTATTTCATGAAGGGGTCATCCTTCTGCGTGATGGCGGGGATGAGCCAGAAGGGGCCGAGATACGAGAATACGGAGAGCTTCTGCCGCTCGACCGACTCCGCAGCCTGACGGCGCATCGTCTCGTCCGCGGGCGAGTACGTCCGCTGCTGTCCGGCGTTTTGGGCGTTCGGCTGCGCCGAGCCGGTGCGCTGCGAGGTGTACTGCGCCTGCGCGGCTCCGGCCGTGCGTTGGGAGGTGTACTGTCCCTGCGCCGGGCCGCCGGTGTGCGTCTGCTGCCACGGGTCCTGCTGCCAGCGCTTCTGCTGCTCGGCATAGCGGCGTTCGGCTTCTTCTCTTGCCTTTTGCTGCGCCTCTTCCTGCGCTCTGCGCGCGGCTTCTTCCCGCTCACGGCGCGCCTGTTCGGCGGCACGGCGGCGCTCTTCCTCGGCGGCGCGCTGCGCGGCTTCCGCCGCCTTCTTCGCTTCGGCCTCCGGGTCGTAGCCGCAGGCAGGGCACTCGGTTTCCCCTGATCGGGATATACGCACCGCATTTATCGCAGAAACTCAACGGGAACCCCCTTTAATAACATAATTTTCCTTATACAGTATAGCGCGCTTCCCCTCCGATTGCAAGAGAGTCCCAGCGGATGAACGAAAAAACGCAGGGCGTGGCACACCGGCCCCGCCCTGCACAGCCCGTCGAAAAAGCCTCGCAGAGTTTGCGCCCGCAGGCGCAAATAAAAAGTGCAAAACATTTTTGCCGGCGGCGTGTACGTCGGCAAAAATCAGCCATCGACGGGCAGGAAACCCATGCGTCGGACAGCCAGTCCTTTTTCGGTGCTTTTGCCCTTTTGTCCTTGGCGGGCGACAGCCCGCCTGCGTCCAAAAGAACAAAATCCCTCGAAAATCCAAGGCTGTCCGATGCGAAGCAAGTTCTGCCGGAGCAGAAATGCTCGCAGACAAGGAAAAGACCGCAGAGAATACTTTGTGTATTCTCAAGGGCTTTGACGTAGTATGAGGGCATTTCCGCCCGGCAGAACCGCATGTTTTCCTGCCTGTCGATGGCAAATTCGGCTCGCAAACGTGCGAGCGTCAGCGAGTGCGCTGCGGCGAGCCGCAGCCTTTTCAAACAAGAGCCCAACGCAGTGGGTCTCGTTTGAGAGCTTGTCAAAAATACTTTTTGACAAGCTCCGCAGGGCGTGGCACACCGGCCCCGCCCTGCGGGCATATTCTTTTCAATTCGCCATTTTACTCGCGCGTCAGTCCATCTCCGAGCGCCCGCCGCCGTAGAAAACACGGCGGCTCAGTCTTCGCGGCTTTTCGTGAACAGACGGTAAAGATGCAGCACCGCCGCGTACAGCACGCCCGCGACCGGCCAGACGATCCATGTATTCTTCCAGTCCCCGGTCGTGAAGCTCCAGCCGAGATGCACAGCCACAGCGAGCGTCAGTAGGCAACGGAAAGTGCCTTCTCCTTTTGGTTGCGCTTTTTCTCCGCCGGGCGTAGTCGCCGGACTGCAAAATTTTCTGCATGCCCGCCCAGCGGACGCCCGTCACAACGAAACCGCCGCGCCGACCCCGGCAAGGAACAGCATTCCGCACCGCGAGGATCATCGCAAAGATCGCTCCCCTCCGCCATGCTGATGAAGATCGGCACCGGAGAGAGGATGCAGAGCATCGTGCCGACCATGTTGCAGCGAGCATACGTGCTTTTTATACTGCCGCTGCCGCTCGCTCACCATGCCCGTCACGCCGTACTCCGTGTCAAACGGCTCCTTATCAAAAGGAACGCATAGGGGCGTTTTTAAAGCTGCAGGAGAGAAAAGCCGCGACCGCCGCCGCGATAAAGAGGAACAGCACGATAAGCCCTGCGGCCGAAGCGGTGTTTTCCGAAATGCCGTAAGCCGGGCTCTCGGCGAGCGCGCCGAGGATCAGCAGCGGAATGACCGAGACGATGCAGAGAAACGTCGCCGCCGCCATACGCACGGAGGCGTTTTTCCGCAGGGTCAGATATTCGTTGGCCTCGGCGAGCGTGAGCCGCCGGATGGCGGAATCCTCGCCGGATGTGAATTCCTCACTCTCCAATTCGTCCTTGAGAAGATAGTCTGTCGTAACGCCGAAGAGAGCGCCGAGCATCAGGATCTTTTCAAGATCGGGCACGGTCTGCGCGCTCTCCCATTTGGACACTGCCTGCCGCGATACGTTCATCTTCTCCGCCAACTCTTCCTGCGACCAGCCGTTCTTTCTCCGCAGCCGGATGATCTTGTCCGCCAGGATCATATTCGTTTCCTCCGTTTCGTGGCGCTTATGCCGCGCCGTGATGTTGGAGTCAATGTACCGTTTTTCCGGGTTGCAAGCCACCAATTGACAGCTTGAAATCCGTCAACCGCCGGTTGACAAAGCCGTTTTTGGACCGGAAGCCGCCGTATTTCCATGGCTGTCACAGGCCAAAGCACGCCCGTCCGGTTTTTCGGATAATCTCCGCCATCAAGGTTTCTTTTTCCGGATCGTTCATCGCCATAGCGTTTTGGAATAGCCGGATCTCGTCAAGGTATATCTTTTCGCATCCGGAGGTCAGGTACGGAGCGTCCGCGAGGGCTTTCATGTACTCGCCGCAGATTTCCGGAATTTCGGAATACCGCTTTTCGTAAAGGCCGTTGCCAGCCGGAGCCGCTGCACGAACACATCGGATATACGGCATTCGTGCGGCGCGAAAAGCGCCCGATGACTCACCTGAGTGAAAAAGGCATCGGGAGAAGTGATCGTTTGAAAGCACGGGAAAATGTCATTCGATAGTATTGACATCCATTCACTGGCCAGTTCCGCCGCGTTTCCCGCGCCTCCATCCCGCTCCGCCGCCCCGACGGTCAATCGGGTACCATAAGTCATATAGCAAAACTCCGTCGGCACATACAGCGGAAGCACAAAGCAGTTTGAATATACCGTTCCGGTGGGCATCTCCAGATTCATGCAGAAAGCCATGTCGTTCTCTATCCGGCAAAAGATGCCCTTCTTAAACGCAAAGCCATTCGCTCTCATAAAAGCTCTGCGCATTTTTCCGGATCCTTTCACAAAATGTCATCCCGTTTGCCTTCTTTCCGCAAAAACATTCCTTTGGGCAGAATTCTCTCTACCGCCTCAATCCAGATATAAATCAAACTGCATGCCTGCGCCCATTTTGCTCCAGAAGGAAACGCTTTCGCTCGGAAGCGCTATCACCGGCAAATCGTTCGACTCCGCATAGACACGCAAAATGAGCTCCGCAGTCAGATCGTATTCTTTACACAGGAGAGCGACTTCCTTTTTCCCTTCCCTTAAAAAGCTCCTCCAGCCGATGCAGCGGGTCTGCAACGTCCCAGCTGTGCATGCGGAGCAGCTCCAGACACCAGAAAGCATTCTTGATTATCGTGTACGGAGGAGCGGCGGCCGGAAGAACGGTGAGTCCGAAGTACTCCCGCTGAAATTCGGCAGGGTCTATTTCGGAAAGCAGCTTTCCGGGGCTCACCGTCGGCGGGCAGCTCTTCGTCGGGATGAGCCCCAACCGCCGGGATACGCCATCGCGGTCAAAGTCCGCACTGTCCTTTTTGTCAGGGTAAACACGGGGCCAACGTTCGGCAAAGCTTGGTCATCCATCTTGGTTTGCGTTCCTTCCTGTTCGTTTCTTTAGGCAGTTTCAAAGCTGAGGAAGTTTATATCTTCTCTTTCGTATCCGCGCTGTACCGGAGCACGACCGCTTCCGCCAGCACGGCGAGGCGGTAATATATCACTATCTCGTCTTTCTCCGTATCCGGCGCGCGGTTGATCAATTCGGCGAAAGCGGCCCGCTCCTCTTTGGTTATCAGGCCCTCCGGAGAGCATTCCAGCGCTTTATTCCGCCGCAAAAGCCGCGTACAATAGCCGCCGATAACGGAATCCACCGCCACAAGCTCCGGGCGTGTTCATACACAGCCGCCGGAATCTTTGACGCAAGAAAGGCTTTGAGGATGTGTTCATGCTGTTTGTTCTTCATTTATTTCCCCCTGCCGTCCGGCTCATCTGTTTGGCTCTTTTACGCGCGCAGCCCTTTCTCAGAAATTGCGGAATTCCCGCCGTATCAGCAGCCCCGCCAGACGCGGGTGCTCGGGGGCGTGGCATAAAATCCAGTAGCCTCCTATGCTAAGTCCCCAATAGACCAGGCACACTGACCACACGATGAGCAGCGCCTTTCGGGTATTTTCGGAATTGGCCGCGGCTATTTCTTCCTTTGTCACGATCGCAGAACCGTCGGTACCGCTCATTTCCACAACATCTCGAGCATTCGTATTCGAGTCAGTCGGCAGTTTGTAGATCACGACGACCGGCGTTTTGCTCTCCACGAGGTCTTCCAACTCCCGTTCTTCATCTACTGCTTTGACCGGAAGATGATACCGGCAGCCGTCTCCGCCGGTCACAACATAAATTGGCCCTTCGCAGCGATATGCGGTAAACACACATTCGCTTGCCGCATATTCTGCGGGATTTCTCATTTCCGACAGCGTTTCCCAAGTACCTGACACCGCTATATAGAGCACGGCGATTCCAACAAGAACAGTCAAAACAACGATCGGTATCGGCTGTATAACGTAACCGTTGAACAACTTCGATTCTATCCGGAATCGCAAACTGAATCCTTCATATACGCCGGTCACTCCCGAAAGTACTTTTTACAGCACACCAATTTGAAATTCGTAAGACGCCCTATGCGCGGCAGAATGGCATTTACGCAAAATGCGCCTTCAAAACATCCAACGTCTTCAAAAAACTTATCGCAATAGCCGTTAACGTCTGTCCCCAAATTTGAGTTTTGCATGTCTGTCAGCAGCTTTGTGTAGTCGGGATCAAATATTACGCTTTGCCCATCTCCCCACGGCGACGCATTGGGATTTATCTTTTTCCTCGCAAAGGCCGTTGGCAAAAGCGAACGCCGCTTCGTAGCAGTCCATAAAGATCAAATCGTCCCGCTTCATGCTCATATACATACTTTGGGATCGGGGCTTTAAGAAACGCCCGGATCGTTTTTCGCTCTTCTCTGCTTAACGGCTTCATACGCACGCCCTCACGGATGGATATCTGGTTTTTAATATGCTTTTACGGGCACTCGCACAGTTCAGCAAGCGCATATGTCTTGGGGATTATCTATAGTCATTTAGCTGCCAGCAGTCAACCGCAAGCCACAGCGCGGTTTTGTTATCGTAAGGAAACACAATAATCTTCTTCGGGTCATACGCGCCATAAAATCCGGCCTTGAACACGCCATTTCTGCTTACACAGGAAAAAGGTTCGTTGGAAAGAGCGACAAATTTCATGGGAGCCGAATAGGTAAAGCGAACATCAAAAAAAGAGTAAAATACCGGCCGCGAGTAATCGACAGTGCACAGAAATTTCCCGAGAACGGAGCAGGACACGCAGTTCTCATAACTCAGCGTAACGGAACTCATATTCTTCCAAAAAAAGAGGAGAAATGGAAAGCAAATCAGAGCAATCCCCCATCGAAATGGAAAGCATGAGCATAATCCGCCTCCCCGATTCACTTACTTGCCCTGAAGCAACAGCAAGAATAACCATTCCGATGATTACCACTGTACCCGATACGAGGAAAAAAAGGATCGTGGTTTTATATAACTTGATTAAGTGTATTTTCATAGGCAAATCATTGAGACATCAAAACTGATCAATAAGGCCGTGTTTTGCGATATACCTCTACCGCGTCACATAAATTTCCTTCGCCCCGATATATTCATCTACCGCTCGCCACCGAACTTTTGATGCGCATATTGTCGTTCCCGTATAACTTTCTATATCCTTTACTGATAACCCACCGCAATCACACCAATAAATGCAATCTTCTTTGAAAATCATAGTTGCATCAAGTATTTCACAGGTATAGTTTTCGTCATTTGGAAATAGTTTTAAGTACTTCAGCCCCACAAACTGCATTTCAACTACAGATGGATTTTCAAACTGTCGTTGAATGATTGCGCTCAATATTCTCTTGTCATCAACCGGAATCATACTTAATTTTTCATTTACATATGCGCCGCTGATGTATTTAATTTCTTTTAAACAACTGTCGTGGAAATAACACATAACATCCATAAAGCTATTCAAATCTTTTTTCGGTTGTAATTTCATTCCACATATTTTTCTCCTTTAGTTTCGTTTCTTCGTTCTCTTTTTTCCGGAACCGACGCAGATAATATGCTTGTTCTGCACCATTTTTCCCACCGAACGCCTCCCCGCGCGGGCGGAAACGGCTCCCGGCATCTCGGAGCCGTTATGCAGCCGCTCCTCAGATAAAAAAGACACGACGCCCGGGAGAATGAAGGTCTGTGCGAACATTCCGGTTGGAGGTCGTGTCTATAAAATAATTATACGGATCGATCCGAAAAAAGCAAGAAAAATCGACCGAACAGGGCGCACGGCTATGCGCAGAAGCGGTGCTTGCCGATCTGCACGATCAGCGGGCGCGACCAGATCCACTTACTCGTCGCCGTGACGGGATTGAAGTAGTAGATCGCGCCGCCGGTCGGGTCGTAGCCGTTCATGGCGTCGCGCGCGGCGCGGTAGGCGCTCTCCGCGACCGGCTCGTTGAACTGCCCGTCCGTGAGACAGGAGAACGCCCCGCGCTGATAGATGACGCCCGAGAGCGTATTGGGAAACGACGGATGTGCGATGCGGTTCATCACGACTGCGCCCACGGCGACCTGTCCCTCATAGCTCTCGCCGCGCGCCTCGGCGGAGATGAGCCGCGCAAGCAGCGCCACGTCGCCGGAGGTGTTCTGCTCGATGAGCCCCGCGGACGAGATGCCGAGCGCCGCGAGCGTCTCCGCGCCCGCCTTGCCGTCGGCGGCGAGACCGTTTTTCTGCTGGAAGAGCAGCACCGCCGCCTCCGTGCGGCTGCCGTAAACGCCGTCCACCTCGGCGCTGTAGTAGCCCCAGTCCTTGAGTTTCTGCTGAATTTCGGAAACGACGCTGCCGGTAGAGCCGCGCTTGTACGACGCCGCGTCCGCCCTCTGCGCAAGCGTGATGACCGCTATATTCACCGCGAACAGCACCGCGATCGCAATGCAGGCGCGTTTTATTCCATATTTTGTCATAAAAAACCCCTCCAAACCGTTTTTCATAGTTTGGAGGGGTGCAATTTGTTTTATGATGTCAAATTTTAGTTTTTCTTTGCGCGGACTTCCTCGTTCACGCGCGCGATGAAGTCGTCGAGAGCCATGACGCCCTCATCACCGCCGCGGCTGCGCACCGCGACCGTGCCGCTCTCGGCTTCCTTGTCACCGAGAATGAGCAGGTACGGGATCTTCTGGCTGCGGCCTTCGGCGATCTTCTTGCCGATCTTCTCGTTGCGAAGATCCTTCTCCACGCGCAGCCCGGCAGCGTCAAGCGCGGCGGCGACCTTTTCGGCGGCCTCGTTCGCGCGGTCGGTGATCGTGAGAACGCGCACCTGCACGGGCGCGAGCCACACCGGGAACGCGCCTGCGAAGTGCTCGGTGATGATGCCGATGAAGCGCTCGATGGAGCCGAGAACGACGCGGTGAATCATGACCGGGCGGTGCTTGAGTCCGTCTTCGCCGGTGTACTCCAGCTCAAAGCGCTCGGGCAGCTGCATGTCGAGCTGAATCGTGCCGCACTGCCAGGTTCTGCCCAGCGAGTCCGCCAGATGGAAGTCCAGCTTCGGGCCGTAGAACGCGCCGTCGCCCTCGTTGATGACGTAGCTCTTGCCCATCTCGGTCACAGCGGCCTTTGAGCGTTTCGGTGGCGAAATCCCAGTCCTTCACATCACCCATGTGATCCTCGGGCATCGTGGAGACCTCGATCTCGTAGCGCAGGCCGAACACGGCGTAGCCCTCGTCGAAGAGGCGGACGACGTTCTTGATCTCGTCCTTCATCTGCTCCCAGGTCATGAAGATGTGCGCGTCGTCCTGCGTAAAGCAGCGCACGCGCATGAGGCCGTGGAGCGTGCCGGAAAGCTCGTGGCGGTGTACCAGGCCCAGCTCACCCACGCGCAGCGGCAGATCGCGGTAGGAGTGCGGCTCGGACTTGTAAACAAGCATGCCGCCCGGGCAGTTCATCGGCTTGAGGGCGTAGTCCTCGCCGTCGATGACAGTGGTATACATGTTCTGCTTGTAGTGCTCCCAGTGGCCGGAGCGCTCCCACAGCGCGCGGTTGAGGATCATCGGCGTGGAGATCTCCACATAGCCGTAGCGCTTGTGCACCTGACGCCAGTAGTCAATGAGCGTGTTGCGCAGCACCATGCCCTTCGGCAGGAAGAACGGGAAGCCGGGGCCTTCGTCCATGAGCGTGAAGAGACCGAGCTCCTTGCCGAGCTTGCGGTGGTCGCGCCGGGAAGCTCACGGCATAGAAGCGCTGGAGCATTTTGCGCTTGGAATCGCCGCGCCAGTAGGCGCCCGTGACGTTCGTGATCTTGATGCCGTTGCCCTTGATACGGCCGGTGGAATCAAGATGCGGACCGGCGCACAGGTCGGTGAACTCGCCCTGGCGGTAGAAGGAAATGACGGCGTCCTCCGGCAGATCGTTGATCAGCTCGACCTTGTAAGGCTGCTCGGCCTTTTCCATGAGCGCAACGGCCTCGGCGCGGGGCAGCTCAAAGCGCTCGAGCTTCAGCTTTTCCTTGCAGATCTTGCGCATTTCCTTCTCGATGGCTTCAAAGTCGTCGGGAGAAGGTGTGCTCGCTGTCGATGTCGTAATAGAAGCCCCTTCGATCGCGGGGCCGATGGCGAGCTTTGTGCCCGGGTACAGACGGCAGATCGCCTGCGCCATGACGTGCGAGCAGGTATGATGGTACGTTTTGCGGTATTCGGGATTTTCCCAGCTGTAAGCGTTCTCTTCCATGATGTTTCCTCCGATGTATATTACTCTTTTGCAAACAAAAAAAAGCACGCCCGCGCCAAAAACGGCACAGGGTGCTTTGAAAACACGGTTCCACCCCTGTTATTTCACTCATTGACCCATAACGCGGTCAAAGGGGCGGGCATTTCCTCCCACCGGCTCCGGGACGGTCGATACCGGGCTCGTCCGCAGGACGCTTTCACCAAAGCGCGTCCCCTCTGCGCTGACTTCTCCGGGCGTTTCCCTTCAACGCCTATGTCGGGACTATACACCCAAAAAATGCGGGTGTCAAGCCCCCTGCGCCGCACGCTGCAAAAAGCGCCGCCAGCGCGAACAGCACGGGCTGATGTACAAGATAGATAAGGAGCGAGCGGCGGCTCAGCCACGCAAGAGCGCGCGGCGCGCTTGCGTACTTCTTCTCCGGCGGCATATCGCCGAGCCTTCTCCCCCTGCCGCAGCCGCGGCGAAAAAGAGCACGCCCCACGGCAGCAGCGGATAATAATCCGCCGAGGCGAATGCCGCCGTGCGCAGCCCGAGCGGAAAAAGGAACGGCACACCCACCCGCACACGGATGGGCAGCATGAACGTCAGCGCAAAAATGAGCAGCGCCGCGCCGCAGGCATAGATTTCCGGGAGAGCCTCCCAGCGTTTGCGCGCCGCAGCATACAGCAGCATGCACACGCCGAGCAAATGCAGTATGCCCCAGTATACGGGAGCGCCGATAAGATATGTCACCGCGGACACAAGAAGCGCCGCGGCAAGCACGATGAGCCCCCGGCGCAGAGGGCGCTTCGAGAGACGCGCGCATACGCCGGAGATTGCGATAAAGCTCCCGGCGATCATATACCGCGCAAGCTCCATAACGCCGCTTTGCGTAAGCAAGTCCGGCACAAGCCCCACCGACGCAAGATCAAAAAGAAAGTGCCATACGATCATGGCGAGCAGCGCCGCTGCCCGCCATGTATCGAGAAAAACCTATGCGTTTTTCGCTCACTGGAAACGTTGAAGCGGAAGAGCGTCACGTCGCCGTCGTGCATCACGTAGTCCTTGCCCTCAAGCCGGACAAGGCCTTTTTCCTTGGCCGCGGCCATGCTGCCGCAGGCTTTGAGATCGTCAAACGCCACGATCTCGGCGCGGATGAAGCCCTTTTCAAAGTCGGTGTGGATCTTGCCGGCGGCCTGCGGCGCTTTCGTGCCGCGGCGGATCGTCCAGGCGCGCACCTCGTCGCTGCCCGCCGTCAGGAAGGAGATGAGACCCAGCAGCTCATAGGACGCCTGAATGAGACGCTGCAATCCGGACTCGGTCATGCCGAGCTCTTCCATGAACACGGCACGCTCCTCCTCATCCAGCTCCGCGATCTCCTGCTCAAACCGGGCGCACACCGGCAGCACGCGGCTGCCCTCGGCGTCCGCGAGCGCCTTGACCTGCCGGTAGTAGGCATTGTTCTCCGCCCCGGCGGAGAAGCCGTCCTCGTCGAGATTCGCGGCATAGATGATGGGCTTGTTGGTGAGAAGGTCGGACGCGGCGATGATCTCGCGCTCCTCCTCGTCGGCCTCAAAGCTGCGGGCGGAACGTCCGCCGTCCATCCACTCGATGAGACGGCCGAGGACCTCTGCTTCCTTTTTGAATTTCTTGTCGCCGCTCTTGGCGTTTTTCTCCGCCTTGTCCTGGCGGCGGCGGAGCATTTCGATGTCGGCGAGGATGAGCTCGAGATCGACGGTCTCAATGTCGCTCACGGGGTCGTGCGAGCACTCGTGGCGGATGATGTCGGCATTATCAAAGCAGCGGACGACGTGGACGATAGCGTCCGTGTTGCGGATGTCGCCGAGAAACTTGTTGCCAAGACCTTCGCCCTGCGACGCGCCCTTGACAAGACCCGCGATATCCACGAATTCGATCGTGGCGGGGTGTACTTCTTCGGCTGATACATCTCCGCAAGATAGTCCAGCCGTGCATCCGGCACGGTGACAACGCCGACGTTCGGCTCGATCGTGCAGAACGGTAGTTCGCCGACTCCGCCCCGGCGTTCGTCAGCGCATTGAAAAGCGTGCTCTTGCCCACGTTGGGCAGACCCACGATACCAAGTTTCATAGCTTCGTTTATCTCCTTACGGTGAATTGGCTCTGTAACAGGGGAATTATAGCAGATTTTTTCCCATCTCACAAGCGGTATTCACGCTTTTGTATCCGGCGTGGGTGAGATCGCTCTTGCGGCGATACTTGAGCGGGATACGTCGGCGTTTTCTTATTCCGTATAGGAAAATATCTCTTCCACGGTGACGTGAAAAACCTTGGCGATATCCATGGCCAGCTTCAGCGAGGGGTTATACCGTCCCCGCTCAAGATTGACGATCGTTTCGCGCCGGACACCGACGAGGTCGGCAAGCTCTGACTGCGTAAGTCCCTGCTTTTCCCGGTATTCCCGGATCTTGGTCGTCAGCGCCATCTCAGACTCCCTTTTTATCCATATAGCAGAACAAAACCGTGCGGATGACCGCGAGCAAAACCAGCGTCCCCATCAGGCCGTAGCCGATGATCTCCGTAGAGATCGCAAATCTCCCGGCGGCGCAGACAAAGCCGAGCGCCACGATCAGCCCAACGACGATCTTCAGGCAGATCGCATCGCACCGTTTGAGATTTGCCTCCGACATCTCATCCGGCTCTTCCTGCTTATATTTTTTGACGCGGATAGAACGGGATACAAAATAAAAAGAACGCGAAAACATCAATGGCGTACTGGATGGTCGTATAATAGTCCTTCCAGTCGTTCCGCGCCCACAGCCAATATGTCATGGCAAGAAGAACGGCATAAACAATCTTGTCCGCAACCAGTTCCCGCAGCGATACTTTTTCATTTTCATATAATGCCCCCATCATAATGCAGCAAGTGATATATTTATCACATTCGATGTGGTAAATATATCACTTTACAGTTTCCATGTCAATAGCAATATGCGAAAAAAATCACACATTAGACCGGCGCTGCTGCCGGAGCTCTTCACGTTTTTTTCTTTGCGGCATTGTCGAGCAGCACGCCGGCCAACAAACCGAGACTGATGCCGGGCGCCAAGCCCCAGACCATCTGGCCGCACATCTGTCCAACGGACATACCGATGGCGATACCAAACAGCATATAGATGGATACCTGGCTGGAAAGCGGGCTCTCCAGCACAAAGCGCGGGCCTTCCTCCCTCGTTGTTCCGTCCGGCACAAAGCCGCACTTTTCGAGAACACGCTGCGAAGCCTTGTTCTCCGGGTCTGTTTCGGTTTCCACAAACACCACATCCTTCTGCTGAAACGCCCATCGTGTCATGGCCTGCACCGCTTCGGTGGTATAGCCCTGCCCCTCGTACTCCGGCAGAACACCGTACCCGATCTCCACAGCATGCTTTTTGACCGGCCCTTTGAAGCCAAGATCGCCAACATACTCCTGCGCATCTTTCAGCACCATCGACCACGGCGCGTACCAGACCCGGTTTTCCGGATCGCTTTTGCCGCCGGAGAGCATTTCGCCGTAAGCGGCGCGAAGCTCGTCGGAAGGCGTGCGCTCGATCAGCGCTTCGATCTCCGCATCCGACATGGGACACAGCGTCAATCTCTTTGTTTTGATTTCCGTTTTCATGGTATATCTTCTTTCCGCACGGGTCAAACTTCGATTTCATATCCATATTCGCGCAGCACAAAGCCATTTACGGAATTGCATCGGAATCATTCATAATGCTTCCCCATGATCTTCCGATTTCCTGCATTGTTTCGTATTTCATCTTTTCATCCCCAGCGCCTTTGACAGTCGGAACGGGGCATGACGTTTCGTCATACCCCGTTAAATATTCCGGTTTTAAAATATCTTCGAGAGCAGCACCGCCGCCGCGACGACTCGCGGCGAGGGCCACGGCGTAGAGCGTGCCGGTCACGAGCGGCTTTTTTTCGGGTGCGAGATGCGCCCGTACTCGTCGTTCTCCGGCGGCACGGGGGGCTGGGCAGCGGCAGCTCGCTCTCGAGCTGCGCCACGGCTTCCTCCTCGGAAAGCCCCTGCTCCTTCAATGCCGTGAGCTTTTTCTGATATTCTACGATCTTATCCAGCTTTTCCTCCGCGGGAAGCTGGTTGAAGCGCTTTTCCAGTTGAGCAAAAAATTCCGCTCCGGTCGCCATAGGTCGTTCCTCCTTTAATTCTCCGGTCACAGAAGCTCCCGGTAGTACAGTCCGCCGGTGCGCTCTCGCTCCGATTTTCTTCCCGCGCGGTAATCCGCCGCGACGGCGGCGCACTCTGCCGCCGATTCACGCGTGAACCACAAAATGCAGTGATCCAGGCCGCGCAGGTCCTTATCCGCAATGTGCAGCAGCACGCTGTTCAAAAGCGTCGAATACTTTTTCTCCCCGCACTCGACCGGGAATTTGACGCCGCGCCGGTCGGTGAGCTCGCCTCTCGTGCGGCACGCCGCGCAGCCGAGCTGCGCGCGGAGGGGCAGTTCCGGAAATGCATGAGCGGCAGACGCCCGTAGACGATCGCGCCGGCGGGGATTCTACCCCCGAGCGATTTGATGCCGCGCATCGAAAGCTCAAACGAAGCCGTGATGCTCGCAAGCCCCTCTTCCTCATAGTGGCGCAGCGCCTCGGTGTTGAGGATGTTGAGCCCCGCGCCGCCGTGCAGCGTGAGTCCCCGGCGGCGTGTGAGCGGAATGGCGTAGATGTTGTCGCCGTACACCTCGCGCAGCCCGGCCTCTTTCAGCGCCGCGAGACGCGCTTCGAGTGCTTCCTCGTCCGCGGGCCAGAGGATCGCCGGAAGGGCGCCGATGAGCCGTTCGCCGAATGCCCGAAGGATCTCCGGCGTAATGCGTTCCACGGGCAGGAGGATCTTATCAAAGCTCTCCCCCCTGCGGGGATCTGCGAAAGTTCCGCAAAGCGCGCCCACAGCGCGCCGATGCGGCTGCGGTCACGCTTTTTCCGGTGCCGCCGGCGCGGGAGCGTCGGACCGGAGCCACGGCCTTGCTGCGCCGCGCGCGTCCAGCAGCTCGGAGAGCGCCCCGCGCCGCAGCGCATTGAGCGCGCTCGCCGGGAGCATATATCCGGGCGCGATATCGGCGGTGAAGTCCGCCACGGCAAACGGCGTACCGCCGGTCTTGACAAGATTCTTTTTTCGGCGCTCGCGGCATCGAGCGCTCGGTTGATCGCCTTTTTCGGGCGCATCGCCCGTGACAGTGCAGGCATTCTCCCCGTCCGACACGGTGAGCGCGCTCTCCGTTTCCGTCAGCGAAAAACGCCATCGAAACGCCGACGCGCGGCGTCTCCTTTCATAGAGCGCGGCAAGCGACTTGAGCACCTTGTCGGCGCTCTGCACATCGTCCTTGGTGCGGTAGCCGAACATGGTCTTATCGCGTTTGCCTGTGAGATACCCGTCCGTAAAACCGCTGCGGGAGAACACGGCGCGGAGCGTATCCTCGTCGTAGGGCTCGAGCGCAAGCGCCTCGCGGCAGGCGGTCACGACCGCGGCAACGTATTCCGGGCGCTTCATGCGCCCTTCGATCTTGAACGTTGTGATCCCGGCGTCCGCCATCTCCTGCGCATGGCGCAGCAGGGACATGTCCTTGAGCGAGAGAACATGGTCGCCCTTGCCGCAGCGCCAGTCGAGCCGGCACGGCTGCGCGCACAGGCCGCGGTTGCCGCTGCGTCCGCCGAGCATGGCGGAAAGATAGCACGCGCCCGAAACGCTCATGCAGTGCGCGCCGTGGACAAACGCTTCCGCCCCCGCCGTTGTGAGCCGGGAGGCGATCTTTTTCCATTTCGGAGAGCGTCAGCTCGCGCGCGAGGACGATCGTCTCGCAGCCGAGATCCTGTAAATACAGTGCGCCGTCCAGATCGTGCACGGCGGTCTGCGTGGAGGCGTGGCGCGGCAGCGCCGGATACCGGTCGCGAAAAAGGCGCATAACGGCGGGGTCCTGCAATATCACGGCGTCCGCGCCGGTCTCGGCAATGGCGTCCGCTTCCTCGATAAGCGCGTCCATCTCGCCGTCGGTCACGAGTGTTGACCGTGACGAATACCTTTGTACCGCGCTCATGGCAGAATTTCACCGTTTCCGGCAGGGCGAGATCGTCAAAGTTTTCGGCGTTGCGCCGGGCGTTGAAGTTTTTTTCGCGCCGAGATACACGGCGTCTGCGCCGCAGCGCACCGCCGCCGTGACCGCGGCAACGCCGCCCGCCGGGGCGAGATGATCGGTTTTGTCATAAAAGCTCTTTTTCCTCCGCTCGTTTTTCCCGCAGGAACATGAGAAGAAAGCTCACCGTGAGCAGCGCACACGATATCCAGATCGTCCGCTCGCCGGCACGCGCGGTGATCCATGCGCCCGCGCCCGCACCGAGAGCAAAAATGCCGATCACACCGAAATACGTCAGCGCGCGGCGGAGCACGGCGGGTTTTTATCGTGGAAATACTCGCACAGCGCTTCCGTGCCGCTGCGGAGATTGCCGATACACATCGTGCTCGCGTAGGCGTGGCCGCGCACCTTGCGGAACGTCTGCACCTGCATGGCGCAGACGAACGACACAAGCATATTGGCCGCCATGTTCCGCTCCTGCGGCAGAAAGCCGACGGCAAAGAGCAGCACGATCTCCGAGAGGATGATGAGCTGCCGCCAGTGGATCTTTCCATGCGCTTAAAGCGCCGGTGGATGCACTCAGCGACGAATACCCCGAGCGCGAACGAGAGCACCGGCACAAGATAGCGCACGGCGCGCGCCGTGTCGCCCTCAAAAAAGATAGGCGCTGAAAGCACGATGTTGCCTGTCTGCGCGTTGGCAAACACCTTGCCGCGGCAGAGATAGGTATAGGCGTCCTGCAAACCGCCGGAGAGAATGATGAACGAAGCCGTCAGCAGCGAGTCAGACATCTGACCGCGTGCGGCACGATGGGAGTATGGCATGTGTTTCGCCCCGAATTTCAAGTAGAATACATTATATTATGTCACACTCCGCCCTTTTTCGCAAAGAGCGCCGCAGCGAAAATGAACAGCGTCCCGTTTGTCAGACTGTATGGCCGCGCATTTCAAGATGCCTGCGCAGCCCTGTAAAATTTTGCCTGAAAAATATCCCCCGGAGGCTTCCTCGAGATGAAATCCTATATTAAAATATGATTGTATATATTTCCGCCTGATTCCAACGCAATAGCACAGCGTTTCATAAGAAACCGCACATAGTTCTTTCTTGCAGGGGCTATGGAGAAACGTCGATTCGGAGGGAAACTTGGAAAAACCGATCTTGCAGTATAATAATGGCGTGGTCGCCGCAAAGCTGGACCGCACGGAAAAAGAGCTGGTCTGCGGGGTTTCTTTCCATATTTTTCCCGGGGAGAGCTTGGCCCTCATCGGCGAGACCGGATCCGGCAAGACGTTGATCGCGCAGTCGATCATGGGTGTGCTGCCCGGAAATGTGAGCCTGGTCTCCGGTGAGATATCCTTTTGCGGAAACACTTTGCCGAAGGGGAAAAAACTCCGGTCCATGCTGGGCAGGAGATCGTGTACATCCGCAGAACGGGCATGAATTTCTTGACCCATCCAGAAGCATTCGCCGGCAGCTCTTTGACAGCATCGGGAAGCTGGGCGTTGCGCCTTCTCGGCGATATGCCTTTGCCTGCGAAAAGCTGACACAGGTGGGATTTGCACAGCCTGAAGCCATTCTGAAACAGTATCCCTTCCAGCTGTCCGGCGGCATGGCCCAGCGGGTGACCATCGCTCTTGCTCTTTGCTCCGAGGCAAAGCTGCTGATCGCCGATGAGCCCACCAACGGGTTGGATCAGGACAGCAAGCGGCAGACACTGTCCCTTTTTGAACGAGCTTTTCCCGGATGCGGCAAAGCTGATCATCACCCATGATATTTCCGTTGCAGCGGAGTGTGACCGTCTCCTTGTCCTGTGCGGCGGGAGAATGCTGGAGACAGGTATTTCATCGGAGGTGCTTGCCGCCCCGCATCATCCCTATACCAAAGCGCTGCTGGGCGTTGGTAGAAAATGGCATGCGGGAAACGCCCGCCTTGCGCGCAGAAACCGGCTGCTGCCCGTTCTACCGCCGCTGTCCTTCGGCAAGGGATCCGTGCCGTACCGAAATGCCGCAGAGAAAAGCCAACGGACGAGAATGGTGGTGCTGCGCGGAATGATCTCCATTCAAAATATTGAAAAAAAGCTTTAGCGGAAATCCCGTGCTTCAAGACGTTTCTTTTGATATTCCCGACGGCAAGATCTGCGGCGTTTTCGGGAAAAGCGGAATCGGCAAATCCACGCTTGCAAAAGTGCTTTGCGGTGTCTGTCCGCCGGATGCGGGCACGGTCACGCTGGATGAGCAGACGCTCGTTTCGGCAGACCATCCGTATGACCGCAGGCTGGGTATCCGCATTCAAATGGTTTACCAGCAGCCTTACGCCACATTAGACCCCTCTCAGAAAATCGGGGCCGGTTTTACAGAGCTGATACGCTATCACCGTTTCCGTCCGAAAGGCGAAGAGCTGTCACTGACAAAAGAAATGCTGGACAAGGTTGGCCTTGCGCCGCAGATCCTTGCCCACCTGCCCCACCAGATCTCTCCGGCGGCGAGGCGCAGAGAGTCGCCATCGCACGGTGTCTGCTATTCCGGCCGAAACTGCTGATTTTGGATGAAGCCACCTCCATGCTGGACGTATCCACACAGGCCAATGTGCTGGGAATGATACGGCGGCAGATGCGGGAGCACGGAGGCGGCATCCTGCTTATCAGCCATGATGAAGCGCTGGTAAAATCACTTTGCGATCAAATCTATGTATTTGATAACACAAAACAAAAGGAGAGAAGACAATGATGAAAAAAGTCACCGCCCTGCTGTTGGTTATGCTGATGGTGTTTGCCATGGCAGCCTGCGGCGCGGCTCCGGCAGACCCTGCGCAAGAACCATCTGCACAGCCGGCCGCCGAGGCTCCGGCTGCGGAAGCCGCCGAACCGCCCCTCGCCTCTCCCATCGACACGCTGACCGTCGGCACGACGGCCTCCATCGAAACCGCCGTATTCGGCGAGTACAACTTCGATATGCTGGCCAGCGGCGTATCCGAATTGCCTCTGGTCTATCAGGATACCAGGGCGAATACCATCCGCTGTTGGCAGCCTACAGCACGGAAGACGCCGCCACCTGGACCTACACCATTCAGGACGGAATGACCTGGTCCGACGGAGAGCCCGTGACGGCAGAAGATATCCTTTTCACCCTCCAATACGATCAGGCCAACGGCAGCGCCAATTTTGAGGCCCAGACCGCGGAAGACGGAAAGGTTACGGAAGCCAAGTACACCGGCTACACCATCTCCGACGATATGATGAGCATTTCTCTGACGTTGGCGTCTCCCAATGTCCGGGAACTGAGCAACATGACGTCCTTCCGTGTGATGCCCAAGCATGTTTATGAGGGCAAGGACACCGTCACCGATGAGGAAGCTCGGATCACCTGCGGCCCTTATGTGCTGGAGTCCTTCAACAAGGAAGCGGGCACCATCACGTTCGTTGTGAATGAAAAGTATCCCCGGCAGCCCAATGCGGAAAAGATCGTCTATCAGCTTTTTGCCAATGAGGATACCATGTATCTGGCGCTCCAGCAGGGTGATATTGATATGGTCTGGGCCTACTCCACCGGAGTGGCCGGCACCTATCAGGATGTGCTGGCCGGTGATGCCAACGTGTCTTTGATCAATGTGGCGGCGGCCAACGCGCCCGCTGTGCTGGCATTCAATAACGCGAAGGGTCTGTTCACCAACGAGGATCTGCGTCAGGCGGTCTCCTACGCGCTGGACTACGATGCTTTCAAGACATATTTCGGCAGCGCCTATGCCGAGATCCCCAATCGGGGCTTTGTACCCGCCACCACAGTCGGTTACAAGGATACCGAAAAAACTGACGACCGACGCGTCCAAGGCAGATGAATACATGAAGGCGGCCGGTTATACCGAAAAAGAACGCCGATGGCTTCTATGTGAACGCAGACGGTCAGGCCGCTGCCTTCACACTGACGGTCAACGCCGCCAAGGAGACCCATGTGGGCTATGCGGAAATGATCAAGACACAGCTGGAGGCATTTGGTGTTCAGGTAAATCTGGATACGGTGGACAAGGATGCCTACAACGCCAAGACCAGCAACAAGTTCTCCGAAAACAACATCACCATGGAAGCGGCTATCTACGGCTACACCGCTGCCGGTATGGGCATGGGCAACGGTCTCGGTTCCATTTATGTGGACGGCAATCACGCCGTGCAGGGCGGCTGTCAGGTGTTTGACGAGGAGTTTTCCGCGATCCTCTGTGAGATGAAGGCTGCCAAGACGATCGAAGACTACTACACGGGCGCGGCAAAGCTGCAGGACTACTACGCGGCGCATATGCCGCTGATCGCTCTGTACTGGGACAACATGATGCTGGCCTATTCCTCTTCGCTGGACAACGTGACGGTTGACGCCGTGTTCGGACTGAACAACGTCAACAACTGGTTCAGCGTCACCAAGAAATAATCGTTTTAACGCAGGAGGCACACCGGTGAAAAAGTATCAAAAGAATCTGATCCTTGCACTGGTGTGCTTTCTGATCGTTATGGTGCTGAACTTTTTCTGCCCCGGCTTCTGCCGGGGAATCCCATTGCCTATCTCACCGGCTTTTCCGAGGAGGACATGACCCCTGCCCAGGTGGCTTACTACCGGCAGGCCCTCCATCTGGACGAGCCGCTATTCGTGCAGTTTTGGTACTATCTGCGCTCGCTCTTTGACGGTACGCTTGGCTATTCCTACAAGAAGGAAGCCCCGGTTTCCGCCCCTCATTGGGCAGCGGCTGGGATACACCCCTGCAGATCACGCTGCCCGCCGTGCTGCTCAGCACGGCGCTGGGACTTTTGTGGGGACTGCACTGCGGCTACAAAAAGGGCGGTGTCTTAGACAAGCTGTCAACGACATTTCAAATCGTGGTCAATACAATGCCTTCGTTCGTGATCGCGCTGGTGCTGATGATCCTGTTCTGCTTCCGGCAGCGGTGGTTTCCCTATACCGGCCTGAACAGCGCCGGTGTTTCCCCGGAACGGCTGCATATCTGTGGGATCGGATACGCCACCTGATTCTTCCCGTGCTTACCTGACCATCGCTGCTGCTCCATCCCGCTATCTGCTGATGCGCAATACCGTCCGTCAGGTGACGGAAGAAAAGTATGTGCTTTACGCAAAAGGAGCGGGGCTTGTCCGATCATAAGATCAAATTTGGGTATATCCTGAAAAAACATTGCTCAGCCCTTCATCACCATGGTGGGCATGAGTGTCAGCACCTGTATCGGCGGGTCGTTGGTGGTGGAAAACATCTTCTCCATCGGCGGCATGGGGAGGCTGCTCTCTGACGCCGTGTATACGCTGGATTATCCGCTCATGCAGGGCATCCTGTTCGTTACAACGGCCATCATGACCGTTTCCATTGTTGTGACGGATGTGATCTGTATTTTGATCGATCCAAGAGTTCGGTTGGGAGGTGGTCAGGTATGAAAAAGCGCTGCGTCCCGCTGGCACTTGGCGGAATACTGCTGTTCTTTTTCCTCGTGGCTGCCGTGTTCCCGGCTGCGTTTACGAGTTACGGGCAGAAAGAGATGTTTGCCCCATGGCTTACGCCATCCCCGGCGCATCTCCTTGGCACCAATGCGTTGGGATATGATATTTTTACGGAGTTGGTATACGGCACCCGGCAAACGCTGCTGATCGGCGTATCCAGCAGCGTCCTGACACTGGTTCTGGGAAGCGTGATCGGTACACTGGCGGCCGGAAAGAGCGTGTTCGGCGGGGTATTGAATGGTGTCATCAACATTTTTTGTGCTTCTGCCAAAGCTGGTGACGATGATCGTACTTGCCACCTTCCTGGGCAGCTCCAGCCGGAATCTGATCCTGCTGATCGCCGCATTCAGTTGGGTGGGCACTGCCCGGAACGTAAGAGCCAAGGTGATCCATCTTAATGCCCAGCCTTTATTGAAAATTGCGTGATCCAGGGATACCGTCATGGGCATATTGTTCTGCACCACATTATCCCCAACCTGTACGACGTGCTGCTCTCCCGTTTCCTTTTGGGGGTCAACAGCTGTATCATGATGGAGTCTACGCTGAGCTTTCTCGGCTTTGGCGACCTTTATTATCCCACTTGGGGCACGATGATCAACTTTGCCTACAAGCGGGGGGCGCTTTTCTCCGGCAGGCATATGAGTATCTGCTGTCGCCGGGTGTATACATCATGCTGCTGTCGCTGTCGTTTTATCTAATCAGCCTGTATTTTGAGCACAGGCAAGCCACGATTCAGGATGTATAGGAGGTCACACCATGCAAAAAGAGTTAAAGTCCCTGTGGGATACATGCGTGACATTTCACGGCCACGGCTGCGGCGGTCTTGCGGTCGGCTTCCGCGCCGTCCTGTACGCGTGGGAGCTGTTCGGGAGCGGCCGGGCGGCCGAGGACGAGGAGATCGTATGTGTTGCTGAGGCGGACGCCTGCGGCGTGGACGCTACTCAGGCGCTGATGTCATGCACCGTCGGAAAGGGCAACCTGATTTTCAATTTACAGGGAAGAACGCCTTTTCCTTTTACCGCCGTTCGGACGGAAAGTCCTTCCGCCTTGTTCTGCGCCCCACGCCGGATAAGACCAAGGACGAACGCCTGGCATGGCTCATGGATGGGGATTTTCACGAGATGTTCGACGTGAAGGAGGCTCCGGCGCCGGTACCGGAGGAGGCCCGGATCTTCAAGACCGTTACCTGTTTCGTATGCGGAGAACGTTTTGCTGAGAGCTTTGCCCGCTTGCAGGACGGAGAGATCGTCTGCTCCGCCTGCTATCGCCCGTATACACGGGGCTGTGATGGAATATCCGTTTGATGATCTGCACGCCGGGGTCGAAAGCCAGATCATGAATCTTCCCGCCGGGATCCCCGATTCCGAGGCGGTCACGCAGGCAAAGGCACTGCCGGACTCCCGTGGGGAAATTTATGGCGTTGGGAAAAGCCCTTTCCCAGCAGCTTCGTTATCGGGAAGCTATTGATGCCTATACGGAGGGGCTGAAATCGGAACCGGAAAACCTGCCCTTGCTCCGACTACGGGCGGGACGGTATCTGACGACCCTGCAAAACGATCTTGCCATCGCTGATTTCAAGAAATGCCTGTCCTTAGGAGCAGATAAGCCGGACTGCCTCTATCGGATCGGCTGGCACATTACTACGCCGGGCGGTATGCGCAGGCGATAGAGATGTTCGAGAATTGCATGCCCCTCTGCGATGAGGAAATGGGCATTGCAGTCATGTACTGGCATACGCTAAGCGCAGCACGGGCGAAAAAGCCGCCGGCACTTCTGAATGACTATCATCCGGGCATGGCAGTGGGCCATCATACCGCTTATGAAAAGGCCATGCAGGTTTGAGCGGCACAACGCCGCTGCCGGCCATGCTTCAAATGCTGGAAGACGAAAAAGATGATCTGGAATACAGCATTGTGCTGTATGGTCTTTTGCAGTATCCGGACTGTGACGAGCAGGAGTGTCTGTATGAAAAGCTCTTGTCCCGCGGCGGCTTTTGGCCAAGTTTTGCGTATCTCGCAGCGTGGAACGATCGGTCAAGAGCCTTATAGTCTATCTTCTCCAGTCTTGCAAACAGCAACTGCGCCCGAGTCCGCTGCTATGTTGGCAATCTCTGCGTTGGCGGCCGGCTTATCGGCGTATCAAAAAGTAACCGTCAGAGACGTTGAATAATGTCCGCACCGCATGACGATTAAGCGAAAGAGCAGAAATAAAGTGCGAGAGCCATCCGCGTTTTGAAACGGTTGTTCTGATTTCGGAAGAAATGAACATCAGCCGCGGCGGAATCGCGTTCCACGACAGAGCACCGCAAGCCGCCGCCAAGTGCGCGGCAGATTTCTTTGCCGGTAAGAGAGAAGCCGAGTCGCAGAAGTACATAGACCTGTGCATGAGCGCGGATAAGCTGAAAGGACACGTCAAAGGGAAATAAAAAGAGCCGATAACCCGTACTGCCTGAGGGCTTACGGATTATCGGCTCTGCGTCTTTTGCGCCCGGTTCTTTTGAATTGGATTTTTTCGGCTTATTTGATTTGCCCATCGCCGCCCATAAGCGCGGTCATTTCCTCGATGCGCTCCAACGGGAACGGCGGCTCGCAAAGAGGCTTCATTGCGATGCTCATGAGCTTCATGGGGTTGTCATCCGCAGCCACGCGGTTGGAGCTTAGCGCACCGCAGCGCTTGCAGCGGTGAATGATCGCCCATTCTCCGCCCTTGCGTACCCAGACGGCGATCGGCTCCATAATGCCGCCGCAGTCACTTGCCCGGTCGCCGGGTTCTATGTCCGCATGAAGGCTTGAAAGGCAGTTGGGGCAGTGGTTGCGGTGGCTACTGCCGGCATTTTCCGGCACACAAGGTCTACCGCAGACCTTGCAGGTAAATGTGTCGTGACAGGCGTGGGTCTTATAGTACCCTTTTTCAAAGGTTTTGCGTTTGTTTTCGCGGTTCATTGTAAGTCCTCCTGAAGATGTGTGGTCAGTTCTTCGGGAGGAATGGCGTGTGAATGAATTTGCCAGACCTCCCGGTCAGGCCACACGCTCCAGTAATAAAGTGGTAAGTTTCAAAAAATACTCCTTGTCCTTTTGTCAAAATCTTTCCTGCCCGGGTTTCGGATGACCGCCAAAGGGTTACTCCGTAGCTTGTTCTCCCCGGACAGTGTCCTTTAGTATCCCCTTCGTTTCGGCGCTGCCGCCCGAATTATACCGCTTCAAAACCAGTATATCAATAGGCTGAGCTAATTGCGTTCATCGTATTTTTCTCTCCATGGTCGCCCATTGTGTTCAGCTCAAGATTCATCCGGTCAAAATCAATATATTCTCCATTGATCTTAAAAAAGCATGGGAATGTACACAGCTTCCGAAAGCCGTACTTTTCATACAGTCTGACGGCGCGGGCATTGTCGCTGCCCCAGGGGTTCTCCGCATCTTCACACCCGGCGCATGAGAAAGGCAGGAACTATAAGCCTTTCCCACGCGCGAGTTATTCGTTTTAACAAAAAGTTATTCGCTTTAAGATGTCTTAAAGCGAATAACTCCTTATAGATAGTATTCTCTATACAGATAATATTCTCTATCGTATAGAAGATCAGGCACGGGGGATGTCACCCGCAAGAACATGGCGGTACATTTTCTCCACCGGAGGGCTCATATTGACCGGCAGCAGGCGGATTTTGGGATGCTCATGCTGAAAGACAACAAAAAGCTGGTGGGCAAAGCCCTGCCCCATCCATTCGAGGCCGTCAAAATCCAGCGTGACCTCCTCAAAGCGATCCATGCGGTTGCAGAGCCGCTTTGCCTGCGAGCGAGACACCGGTGAGCTGTCATAAATATTTTTCAACGGAATGCTTGTTTTCGTAAAGCCGCTGTCTGAATCGGCATACCGGTCAAAAATCTCGGAAGTCTCCTTGTTGGAGGAGTTGGAAAGGCTCATATATACGCTCGTTCCGGGCACAGAGAATTCTTCCAGGTCGGCAAGGACGCTTTCCTCGTATTTGTCGATGCAGAAGACCTTGCCGTCCGACAGGATGATAAAGTCATCCATCATGCGGGAAGAGAAGAAAATTCCCTCGCCGGAATGGTTGGCGGAGTCCGTTGTCAGCTTTCCCCTTGAAGAGTTCGCATATGGCTTCCTCTGCTGTGGGGAAACCGAAGTGCTCCTGAAGCTTATGGAAGATTCCCACGCCGTTGTCGGAAATGATGACTGCGGTGTTGACCGGATCACGGTCGACCCGGATATGCACCTCCGAAGCGAGCGAATGATCCATGACATTGTTGATCATTTCTGTGAAGGCATAGGCCCAAATGCCCTGCACATTTTTGGGCTCATCCTGAATGATCGGCGCAAGGTATTTCTGATAAGCGTACAGATCGGAATCCAGATCGCCCTTGCTGCGCTCCAGACAAAATTTATATTGTTTGCGCACAAGCTCATACTGTCCGCGTTTAACGCGGCGAATGACGCCCTGCTCGATCAGCTCGGTGATGTAACTGTGTACGGTGTTCTGGTTGATGTTCATCGTTTCAGACACGGTTTTGGTAACACGGGGGTCATGTTGCGATATCTTTTCCAGGATATAGCGCAGGACAGCCTGCTTCTTTTCCTCCGTAAACTTCATACGATCGCATCCTTTCGTGGGAAAGTATAAAGAATTCTGCCCAGTTTGTCAATTGTTATTCGTTTTAAAGAAAAAGTTATTCGTTTTAACGCCACTTAAAACGAATAACTCAAAACAATATGGCCTTAAAGAGCATCCGATGAAACCTACACGCCGTATGGCGTCAATACGCACCGGCTGTTGGTGCAGGGGTACCGCGTTCCCTATGAGCCGGAAACCGTTTCGGCTAAGATCACAGAGTCACCCGGAGAGAATAGCAAAGTTTCCGGCTGGCAGCAGCAGTATTTCGCCGGCGCATATTACGGCGTCATTCTGGCTGACACCGTTGTCCCTGTATGGGGCATTGTACGGGAGACACGCCGGGGGCAGTATCCGGTGCCGCCGTCGGCATTCCTGCGGGACGGGAGCGTTGTCCTCTTGGAGCAGATCACGACGATAGACAAACGCCAAAGTAGGCAATATCTTGGAACGTTTGATGCCCGGCAGATGGATACCATCCGCCGCTGCATCGAGATCAGCATCGGGCAGGCTATTCCGGAAAGAGAAAACTTGCCTTAGAAAAGCTATCTATAAGAATTCGTCGGGGAAAGTAAAACGAATTAAGGCAGAACAAGAGGCTGCGACCGGTAAGAGCGAATTATGTAGGAAGAGATTATCTCGATAAATTGCGAGGAAGTGGGTTCAGCTTCCAATGGATAACCTGCCATCTGACAGAGCAGATCGGGATTGACAGACCATGCACGGGAAACAGCGGTCCGTATATTTCGTTCGACTGCCGTCCAATTGCATTCAAAGTGCGCCGCTGTCTCCATGTAGATCTCTTTTGTGATCGCCTCCAGACGGGACTCGTCCTGAATGGCCAGACAGATAGCATACTGGTATGTTTAAAGCCTTTGTAGCATCTTGTAATGCCAAGAGATCGCAGAATGTCCTGTACAGCGGTCATTGGTATATCCTCCCAAATTCAAAGATTTAAGAAGATGATAGAGCCAATAACAGATAAATCGGTCTTCATCGCCTCTTTTCGTCATTTTTCGACATATTTTCTTCTCATCTGGCGAAAGAAACAACAGACTCTTGTTTTTCCAAGTCATCAAAAAATGCAATCTGTAAGGAGACGAAAATGGGCTTTAGCGATGTTTTGACAAACGGTTTGCAGGGGGCTTTGAATGTGATTTCCTGATGCGGCAAATAAAAATCAGAGCAAAGCGAACTTTGCTCTGACTGGAAAAGGTATCGCGTTTTGATAGAAAAACAGTTAGGGGGGCAAATCTCAGAGGGGGTTCAAAGTGAACGATTGGGGGACAGGCTGTCATGAATTCTCTTCCAGGTAGCATCGGATTTCGGAGATGAACCGCTCCCCCGCACTTGTTATACAGCTTTTCCCCTGTGCCTGCAAGATTTATAAATGACTCTTTATCCTGCGGAAGATATGTAGCCATACTCACGAGCGCCTTCTTTGTTACCATTACCGGGATGCGTTCACGGTATAGGAAATTGCTGAGATGCTTGAGCAACTTCAAATCTGTGGCAATCGCCCCGTCGTTGTTGCAAATAGCATCATAAAAAGATAATCGGATATTCATGCTCATGCTCAATC
>VOFC01007179.1_pt1 | contig 41714 bp, 74 predicted proteins | sample 5384161 | NCBI WGS metagenome assembly VOFC01 (sample SAMN12384722, study PRJNA508395) | human gut metagenome | isolation source: healthy gut B | host: Homo sapiens
GATTTCCGCCGTCAAGGTCTAAGCGCGATTTGGAGCATCTTTCCCGCGCCGTTAAAATCTTCGCGCTTACAAATCGGTGCTATAATGTATTATATAACACCTTAGGGAGGAACGACCTATATATAACAACAAAATTCGTTGCAGCCAAGCTGCGCAGATGGGATAAATACATAAACCGTTTTCGCTTTCCGACCTGGGACGAGCTTCCCGACTTTGATCTTTATATGGATCAGGTCATATCGCTCGTCGGCCGCTTTCCTTGACCTTTTTTCCGCACATGCCGGGCAGCGATCCGATAATCACCCGAGCACGATCAATAATTACGTCCGCATGAAGATTATGCCCGCTCCGGTGAAGAAAAATACACTAAGATCCATCTTTGCGTATCTTATCATGATATGCACCTCAAGCAGAGCCTGAGCATATCCGTTGGGGCAAGATAATTCCGATGAATATTCCCGAAGAGGAGGTCAAGGGGATTTACGATGACTTTGTCATGCGCCACCGCAGTCTGTGCCGCCTGTACACAGAGCAGGTCAAGCAGCTCGCAGCCGACGTATTCGACCCCAACCGCAGGGATGACAGCTCGGTGAAGCACCTGGTAGTTGAATCTGCGATATACTCGCATCTTTATAAGCTGCTGACGGAGAAGATCGTCGCACTGAGCACTGAACCCAAGCCCGAACAGGAGCCTGTTCCGGAGACTACGGTCGAATCCGTTCCCCAAAAAAGTGAAACTGAATAAACACTATCCAGTGCAATGCACGGGATAGTGTTATTCAGTTACTATTTGATACTGGTGCTCACCGGTGAAGCTTGAAGAAAGGCCGTCATCAATATAAACAGTCTTGAGCGCAGTGAGCATATCGAGAGCTGACCAGTCGGAAACACCGCGTGTTCCTGTAAGGCGAAGCATCGTTAGGCCAGTGAAGTCCTCAAGGCCGTTCGTTGTATCAACAGTGCAGCTTACAAGCTCCAGCTCGGTTATTGCCCGTTCGCGGTCAAACGACTTAAAGAATCCACCGCTGAGATTGCAGTCATACAGTTTCACGCTGCGCAGCGAACTCATATCCAGCACCTGCTTGATATCGCTCAGCGAGCAGTTTGAAAACGCAACGCTCTGGATATTCACCAGCGGCGAATACCGAGAAGTCGGTGCAGCTTGCGCCGATGAAGCTCGCGTGCGTCAGCTCCTGGCACTTATTCAGATCACCGAGTGAGCCGAGCGGATTGTAATTTGCGCTGATTTTCCGAAGCTCGGGCAGATTGCCGACGCCGTCGAGCGCCGCGACTCTGCTGCCGTCGATATTAAGGCTCGTTATCGAGCAGGCCGGCATCGTTTCGAGGCTGCTCAGGCTCTGGTACTGAAGCCAAAGCGTTTTGAGTCCTGTGAAATACCGCAGATCCGACAAATCGTTTACGCTGCCGCGGCTGACGGTTTTTCATTGCCCTGCCAATCGGTGTACGCTGCGGATTTGTCGCTCTGGCTTACGCTGCCGACTCCGGCTGTAGGCTCATGCATGCTGTATTCATTGCCGCAGATATAAAGCTCGGTTATGCCCTTTAGCTCCCCTACCGTTATATCGCCGCTCTCCTTGCCGGTATACTCGCGCGCGGCATTTTTCAAAAACGGCGTTTTTGAAGTCGCACACCGTATCGGCGGCAAGCGTTTCTATCTGCGTTGTCGGCGTGAGCAGCTTTTCGAGATAGCCCGTGAAGTAGCCAACAATAGCGCAGCCAGCAGCACGCCGAACACGGCGACAGCTATCGACCAGCGCGCGATCTTTCTCACCTTGCCTGGCTTTTTTCTTTTCCTTTTTTCTCTTTCTTGGGCGGCACGGGCGCAGCTTTTGCCGTTTCGGTCGTCGGGCGCGGCGAGGCATCTGCAAAGTTTTCGCTGTTTAAAAGCGGCGCGCTGTACAGCTTATCATAGAAATACTCATCGCTCGGATACGTGTATTTCATCAGGGGCAAAAATATTGCCTATCTGAAGCTCCATGCCGGGTGTGAGCGCCGTTTCCTCGATAAAAATGTTTATGGTCTTTATCTTTTTCGACTGCGCATAGTGCATCTCGCGCCGGCAGTTATCCGAGCGCATATATGCATTGGATATGAACGCAACGACAAGGTGCGCGTCTGCAAAGGTGCGAGGCAATACACTCCTGCCACTCGCTGCCGACCTCAATGCCCTCGTCATACCAGATGTTATATCCGCGGCGATGCATGTCGCTGACAATGGGCAGGACGCGTCGTCATCCGCGTGCGCATAGCTTATAAATATGTAAGGCTTATCACCCTCGTAGGGCTTGAAATACTCAAAATCGCTCATAATTCTCTCCTTTTGACAGAAGAATTATAGTCTCACGGGCGAAAAAATGCAATTACAATTCTGTAAATAACAGCATCTGTATTCTGCGCATAAAATGTATAGCAGGCATCAGAGTCTGCAAAGGAGGATATAGATGGCTCAATTCACAAATCAGGCCAGCATAAGCTACAACGGCTTGACCGCCAATTCAAATATCGTAACAGGCGAAATCACACGAAAGTGCTCAGCGTGAGCAAGACCTCGGTTTCCGGCAGCTATCGCCGCGGCGATACGCTGACCTATGCCGTGAGCATCAGCAACACAGGCTCAGCGCCGTACACCGGCCTTACGGTCACCGACGATCTCGGCGCGTACACCGCCGGCACCGCATCGGTAACGCCCCTGACGTTTGCCGGCGATTCGGTTCTGTATTATGTAAACGGCGTTCTTCAGGCCGCGCCTACCGTTGCGGCCGGCCCACCGCTCACGATAAGTGGCATAAGCGTGCCTGCCGGGGGCAACGCGCTTATAGTATACAGAGCCGCGGCAAACGACTACGCCGCGCCCGGCACAGGCGGCAGCATAGTGAACACCGCATCCGTAAGCGGCGGCGGACTGACAGAGCCGATAAGCGCAAGCGAGACCGTCACGGCCGATACTTCTGCGCTTTTGAGCATAACCAAGGCGCTGAACCCGACGGTAGTTGCCGAGAACGGGCAGATAGCGTACACCTTCACTATCCGCAACACCGGCGCGGAGGCCGTCGATGCCGCAGCCGCCCTCGTTGTAAAGCGATACCTTTGACCCGGCTCTCAAGAGTCCTATAAGCGTAACGCTAAACGGCAACGCGTGGCCCGAGACCGGAAACTACAGCTATAACGCCGCAACCGGCGTCTTTGCCACGACAGCAGGCCGCATCACCGTTCCTGCCGCGATCTACACGCAGGATGCAGCTACCGGACTTTGGACGATCACCCCGGCACCGCCGTTTTGACCGTGACCGGCACGATCTGACGGCAGCAGCACGAAAAAAATGCAGCGTCCCCGTGGGGGCGCTGCATTTTTGGTGCCGGTGGTGGGACTCGACCTGCGCTGCGGCGCAGGCCACCTCTGGTTGAAACGTGCCGCCGGCACGTTTCGCGCCCCTCGGGTTCGAGTCCATTCATGCAAAAGACAGCGCCCCGTGGGACGCTGTCCTTCTTTTTGGTGCCGGTGGTGGGACTCGACCTGCGCTGCGGGCGCAGGCCACCTCGGGTTGAAACGTGCCGCCGGCACGTTTCGCGCCCCCGGGTTCCGAGTCCTTTCATGCAAAATACAGCGCCCCCATGGGACGCTGTATTTTTGGTGCCGGTGGTGGGACTCGAACCCACATGGGTTGCCCCCGGCGGATTTTTGAATCCGCTACGTCTACCAATTCCATCACACCGGCGAACAGAAACAGTAGTATTATAACCTATAAAAGCGCATTATTCAAGAGCGGTATTCAGATAATCTGTGTAATTTTTGTTCTCGGATTACAATTTTTTTGTCTTTGCCACTACCATAATTGAAAATTATATGTTACAATATTTCAATGTAAAATTATAAGAAAGAGGCCAAGCCATGAAAAAAGATACTCGTACTTGAGGATGAACCGAATATCCGCAGTTTTGTGGTCATTAACCTCCGCCGTAGCGGATATGAGCCCTCGAAGCCGAAAACGGCACGACCGCTCTGGCTCTGCTCGAGAAAAATCCTGACGTCTGCCTTGCTCTTCTGGACGTCATGCTTCCCGATATCGACGGCTTTGAAGTCTGCCGCCGCATACGCGCATCCGGCTCGAAGATCGGCATAATCATGCTGACCGCCAAAAGCCAGGAGATCGACAAAGGTCACAGGACTTATGACCGGCGCCGACGACTATGTTACAAAGCCCTTCTCTCCTGCTGAGCTTACCGCGCGCGTTGACGCACTCGTGCGCCGCCTCGGCAATGATGCCGGCGATAAGCCCAGCTATGAAATATCAAGCGGTCCGTTCCTGCTCCAACACGCGCAACCGCACCCTCGAAAAGGACTGCAAGCGCCTGAAGCTTACGCAGATAGAATATCTGCTGATGAAGCTGTTTATGGAAAACCCCGGCAAGGCAATGTCGCGCGAGGATATACTTAAAGCGGTTTGGGGCGACGATTTCTCCGGCGAGCTTAAACCGTTGACGTCAATATTCGCCGTCTTCGCCTGAAGATCGAGCCCGATCCCACCGAGCCCGAATTTCTCGACCGTTTGGGGCTTCGGCTATAAGTGGGGCTACTGATGCAGATTATTTCCCGGGAAGTGTCAATGTTTTTAAAATCTTAAATGGCAGCTGCTTGCATCGAGCATTGCGGCGGTCATCCTTATCGCATGCCTGATCGCCTTTGCCGCAAACAAGCTTATTGTTCCGGCGATCATAATCGCAATCATAATCGCGGCTTACATTATTCTCGTCAATATATGGTTCGATCACTACATATCAAAGCCCATTGATGATCTGAGCGAATCGGCAAAGCACATTGCCGACGGCAGCTACGGCGCGCAGGTCCAGTCGGTCGGAGATAACGAGATCGGCAGGCTCACGGAAGATATAAACATCATGTCTGAAAAAATTGCGCGTTCGGACAAAGCCACGGCCGAGTTCATTTCGCAGATATCGCATGAGGCTGCGCACACCGCTGACGGCAATACTCGGCTGGGCGAGACCTTGCAGTATGATCCGGCAATAAAAGACGAATCTGCGCGGTGTGAAGATAATCTCCAAGGAGGCCGAGAGGCTGACCGGCATGGTCGCCGATCTTCTGGGTTTACGCGCATTCAGGACGGCAGATTTAATCTGCGCATGGAGCTTGTCGATATCGCCGCCGAGCTTGAGGATTCGCTGTTTACCTACGGTAAGCTCATGAGCGAGGCCGGGATCGAGGTCAATTATGAGCCGCCAGAGTATGACATCCCGCAATATCCGGCGATCCCGAGCGCCTGAAACAGGTGTTTCTCAATCTGTTGGATAACGCCGCAAAAAGCACGGCGGCGACGGTGGAAAGGTTGACATAACGCTTACGCTTGAAAAAGGATCACGTCATCATCCGTATCCGCGACTACGGCAGGGGAATTCCTGCCGGCGAGCTGCCGTATGTCAGAACAGATTTTACAAAAGGCAGCAGCAAAAACGCGGCAGTGGCATAGGACTTGCGGTGTGCGACGAGATAATCAGCCGTCACAGCGGAAAGCTCGACATTGCAAATGCCGAGGGCGGCGGATGCATTGCCGAAATAAGCTTACCCTTGTCAGAAAATTGAGGTATATAAATGTCAGATAAAAAGATTCATCTTCGGTAAAATTCAAGACCTCCATCGGCGGTCAGGCTCTTATCGAGGGCATTATGATGCTCGGCCCGGAAAAAGCGCGCTATCGTGTGCCGCGGCTCGGCGAAATGGTCGAAAAAGTCGTAACTCCGCTCAAGGCAAAAGTCCCGTACTCGGGCTTCCTCTTATCCGCGGGTTGCAGCTTTTATCTCGTCTATGGTAAACGGCGTTAAGGCACTGTCGTTCTCTGCCGATCAGCTTCCCGAGGATATGCAGGAGGAGCCGGATAAGATTGACCTTTGGATAGAAAAGCACTTTTCAAACGAAACCGCGCAGAAACTTATAATAGGCGTTGCCGTTCTTCTCGGCATTGCGCTTTCGCTGTTTCTGTTTTTGTTCCTTCCGACGTTTATTGTCGGCCTGTTCCGGCCGTTAAAGCCGATTTTTATTGGCGGACTCTGCTTGAGGGCATACTCAAGCTTGTCATTTCTTTATATATCTGATACTATGCTCAAAAATGAAGGATATGAAGCGCCTTTTGCCTATCACGGTGCCGAGCACAAGACGATCTTCTGTTATGAAAAGGGACTTCCGCTGACGGTTGAAAATGTGCGCCCTCAGCCGAGGCTGCATCCGAGATGCGGAACAAGCTTCATATTTGTTGTTATTATTATAAGTATAATAGCAGGCTCGTTTATCCATGTTTCCGACACGCTGCTGCGCATTGGGGCTTAAGTTCCTCATGCTTCCGCTCATCGTCGGACTGAGCTACGAACTTAACCGCTGGGTCGGCAGACACGACAACATCTGTTCTGCAATACTCTCATGGCCGGGCAAAAGCAATTTCAGCGCATAACGACAAATGAGCCCGACGATGAGATGATCGAATGCGCCATCCGTGCGCTTGAGCTCGTTATCCCCGAAGAAAAAGGCAGCGATGCCTGGTAAATAAGGATCTTGGAAAATGCCGAAAACATATAATGATATCTACTTCTCAGTCAGAAACAAGCTGAGGAAAGCGGCGTTGAGGCCTTTAGCCTCAGGCCCGTATACTTCTTGCCGCAGCCGCCGGAAAAACAACGGGCAGCTCATGCGCGATATGTATCTCTACATCGCCCGGGGTGAAGAACGGACGCACAGCATGATAGAGCGCCGGCTTCAGGGTGAGGCCGCTTGCGTATATCTCCGGCTCATGGGAGTTTTACGGTTTGCCGATGACGGTAACACCTGATGTTCTCATTCCGCGTATGGATACCGAGATACTCGTCGATGCGGCGATAGACGCGATAAAGGGCTTTGGCATGAAGGGCAGAGTGCTTGACCTGTGCTGCGGGAGCGGCTGCATCGCCTGCGCCATTGCAAACGAACTCCCTGCCGCGCGCGTCGTGGCCGCCGACATAAGCCCTTCGGCGCTTAGGGTTTTGCAGAAAAAGAATATCAAGGATAACAAGCTCACCTCACGGATAATCCCCATGAATGCCGACGCGACGACCTGGCCGCCGATTGAGCATCAAGCTTTTGACGTCATCGTTTCAAATCCACCATACATTCCCTCGTTTGAGCTTATAGAGCTTGACTGCTCGGTGCGCGATTACGAGCCTATGACGTCGCTCGACGGCGGCGAGGACGGCCTTGATTTTTACAGAGCCATCATCAAATACTGGACAATAACCATGCGGCTAACGGACTTATGATGTTCGAGGTCGGCGAAGGTCAGGCTGACGAAGTCAAGATGATGCTGCTCAAAAGCCGGCTTTGTCTCGGTAGAGGGGCCGCAACGATACGCTCGGCTTTGAGCGCGTCGTTATAGGTAAATGGAAAAACGGAATTCTGATATAAGTTGAGGTAAAAGAAATGGCTGAAAAGAAAAAAGCACCCATCTCCACTCACTCGCAGGCAAGCGATAAGAAAAAAGCTCTTGAGACCTGCATAGCGCAGATAGAGAAAAAACTACGGCAAGGGCGCTATCATGCGCCTTGGCGACGATATTCCGTTAACGTTGAGGCCCTGTCGACCGGCTCGCTCTCGCTCGACCTTGCTCTCGGCATAGGCGGCGTTCCCAAGGGCAGGATCATTGAGATCTACGGCCCCCTGAGGCTTCGGGTAAAAAACAACGCTTGCGCTGCACGTCGTCGCGGCGGCTCAGAAGGCCGGCGGCGAGGCGGCATACATCGACGTCGAGCACGCGCTCGAGCCTGCATACGCCCGTGCGCTGGGCGTCGATATCGACAGTCTGCTCATCTCGCAGCCCGATACCGGCGAGCAGGCGCTCGACATAACCGAAAGCCTCGTGCGCTCGAGCGCAGTTGACGTTGTAGTTGTTGACTCGGTCGCAGCTCTTATCCCCCCGTATCGAGCTTGAGGGCGAAATGGGCGACTCGGTCGTCGGCGCCCTTGCAAGACTCATGTCGCAGGCGATGCGCCGTCTTGCAGGCTGCATCTCGAAAAACGGCTGCACCGTTATATTCATAAACCAGCTGCGTCATAAGATCGGCGTTATGTACGGAAATCCGGAAACCACTCCCGGCGGTCTTGCGCTTAAATACTACGCCTCCGTTCGTATCGACGTGCGCAGGATCGAGACACTCAAGGTGGGCGGAGAGATGATCGGCAACCGCACGCGCGCAAAGGTCATAAAGAACAAGTGCGCTCCCCCCGTTCAAAGAGGCAGAGTTTGACATCATGTACGGCGAGGGTATTTCAAGGTCGGTGAAATCGTTGACCTCGGCGTTAAGCTTGAGATAATCGACAAGGCCGGCGCATGGTTCACCGTCGGCGAGCAGCGCATTCAGGGCAGAGACGCCGTTAAGGAATACCTGCTTGCAAATCCCGAGATCTGCAATAACATTGAACAGCAAATACGCGATAATGCGTACAAGCTCATGAGTCCGCAGGCACGCAAGGCAGCCCAGGCAGCAGGACGCGCGGTGGATGTTTCCGCCGACGATTTTGAAGGCTGATACAAGTGACGCTGCGTGAGATCAAGCAGACCTCGCCCGAGCGCTTCACGCTCGTTTTCGACGACGGAACGGAGCTTAAAAAACCACACTCGGCATAATAACCGAGCACTTTATCCACTCCGGAATGGACTTTGACGAGGATGCATACAACGAGCTTGTTTCGGCATGCACGCTCGCACTTGCTAAGGCAAGGGCGCTGAGGATCATAAACGCCCGTCCGATGTCGCGCGAGGAGCTGCGCAAGCGGCTCGTTGAAAAGGGCGAAACGCCCGAAAACGCCGAGGAGTGCGCCGAATGGCTGTGTCAAATGGGGCTCATTAACGACGCCGAATACGCCGGAAGCGTTGTTCGGCACTACGCCGCCAAGGGCTACGGCGCATCTCGCATAAAGCAGGAGCTGCGGCGGCACGGAGTTTCGCGCGAGCTGTGGGATGAGGCGATGGAGCAGATGCCCGAGCAGGACGAATATCTTGCGCGATTTCTCCGCTCAAGGCTCAGCGATCCCGGCGACCGGGCGCAGGTAAAAAAGGTCTCGGACGCGCTGTTTCGGCGCGGCTACTCGTGGGATCAGATAAAACACGCACTTAACGAATTTGATACTCAAGGTGATTACTGAATGGACAGGACAATTGCCCCTAATTTCTCTGGGCTGTGCAAAAACCTCGTCAACAGCGAGCAGATGCTGTATCTGCTGAGCGAAGCAGGCTATGCGCTCGCTCCGTCGCCGGACGGCGCGGACGCCGTGATTATAAACACCTGCGGCTTTATAGACGCCGCAAAGCGAAGCGATCGACACGATCCTGAAATGGCAAAGCTCAAAGCCGAGGGCAGGCTCGGCAAGATCATAGTGACCGGCTGCCTTACCGAACGCTACCGCGCCGCAGTTACCGATGAGCTTCCGGAGGTTGACGCCATCCTCGGCGTCGGCAGCTTCGGCGATATCGTTCCTGCTGTGAATGCAGTTTTTGAAGAAAAGCCGGTGAGCCTTTTTGCGGACAACAGCGCCCCCGTGGACGAGATACCGCGCGTTGTAGCACCGGCCCGTCGTGGGCATATCTGCGCATCGCCGAGGGCTGCGATAACTTCTGCGCCTTCTGCGCGATTCCGTACATACGCGGCAGATACCGCTCGAGAGAGATGGAAAACGTTGTTGAGGAAGCGCGCGACCTCGCCGCGCACGGCGTGAAGGAGATCATCGTCATCGCGCAGGATATAACGCGCTACGGCACGGATCTTTACGGAAAACGCTGCCTTGCAGAGCTTTGCCGCCGGATAAGCGAGATCGACGGCGTTGAATGGATACGCCTGCATTACACCTATCCCGATCAGTTCGACGATGAGCTTATCGACGAGATCGCATCCAATCCCAAGATAGTAAAATATCTGGACATACCCATCCAGCATATAAATAACAATATCCTGAAAACCATGAACAGGCACGGCACGGGCGACGATATACGCGCACTGTTTAAAACTCTGCGCCGCCGCATCCCCGGACTTGTTCTGCGCACGAGCCTTATTGCCGGTCTGCCCGGCGAGGGCGAGGATGAGTTTGAGGAGCTGTGCAGCTTCCTGCTCGAAGCCAAGATCGAGCGCGCCGGCGTTTTCCCCTTCTCCCCCGGAGGAGGGCACCCCGGCAGCGAAAATGGAGCATGTTCCGTTTGAGGAGGCTCAGCGCCGCGCAGACCTCATCATGGATATTCAGGCGCGCATAATGGATGATTTCGCAGCCTCGCTCGTCGGAAAGGTTCTGCCGGTCATCTGCACCGACCACGACGCCGACGGCAACTGGATCGGCCGGAGCTGCTATGACTCGCCCGACATTGACGGTCTTGTTGTTTTCGAAGGCCGCGGCGGCGAGGGACAGATCGTTCCCGTGCGCATAACCGCCGTTTCCGACGACGGCAACCTTATCGGACTGGAGGAATAATCATGAACACACCTAATAAAATCACCGTTGGCAGAATAATTTTTGTCCCTGTTTTTCTGGTGCTGCTGTACCTCGACCTTCCGTACTGGGCGCTTGCGGTTTACATAATTGCATGCATGAGCGACCTTATTGACGGAAGGATCGCAAGAAAGTACAATCTCGTCACCGATTTCGGCAAGTTTATGGATCCTCTTGCGGATAAAATGCTCGTGCTGTCGGCAATGTGCTACTTTGTCGAGGTCGGACTTATGCCCGGCTGGGTAGTCGCGGTCGTTCTGCTGCGCGAGTTCGGCGTTTCGGGTCTGAGGCTGCTTGCAGTCGAGCAAGGCATAGTCATTGCCGCCGCGTGGTCGGGAAAGATCAAAACCGGCGTTACGATGGTCGCGCTCGGCATTCTCATCATCGCTACCCAGCCCTGGTTCCCCGCTCCGCAGGTCGTTGCGGTCATATGCTGGGTACTGATCCTTGTCACGACGCTGTACTCCGGTATCGAATATTTCGTAAAAACATCAATGTGTTCAAGCACTGTGCTTGACACGAATTGTCCGGCAATGGTAATATTCTATTGGCGCTGAACGGAAGAAGTACTTCTCCCCTCGCCCGTACAGAGAGGTTTCTTTGCATAAGCTGAGAGCATGGCCGCGGTGATGAGAAGGAAATGCGTCCGGGAGCCTCGGAGGAGGAAATGCCTCCGCGTATGCCGCGTTAAGGCTTTTAAGCTACAAAAGAGAGTGGTGAAATCACGCCTCTCATGGTCACGGCCATGAGAGGCTTTATTTTTCATAAGGAGTTTAATTATGAAGCTTTATAATTCTGCAACAAGAAAGAAAGAGGACTTTGTTCCCAATCATCCGGATATAGTCAAGATGTACACCTGCGGCCCGACGGTGTATCACTTTGCGCACATCGGAAACCTCCGCTCGTATATCATGGAGGACGTTCTTGAAAAGTATCTGCGCTATGCCGGCTATAACGTCAAGCGCGTCATGAACATCACCGACGTCGGCCACCTCACGAGCGACGCCGACGAGGGCGAGGACAAGATGCTCAAGGGCGCAAAGCGCGAGCACAAGTCCGTAATGGAAATAGCAAAGTTCTACACCGACGCATTCTTCTCCGACTGCGCAAAGCTCAACATCAAGACTCCCTGACGTTGTTGAGCCTGCGACAAACTGCATCGACGAGTATATCAAGATCATCTCCAAGCTCATGGACACGGGCTATGCCTACTTTGCCGGCGGCAACGTTTATTTCGACACCTCGAAGCTGGAGAAATACTATGTCTTCAACGACTTCGACGCCGAAGACCTCGACGTCGGCGTGCGCGAGGGCGTGGAGGAGGACCTAAACAAGCGCAACAAGAACGACTTTGTTCTGTGGTTTACAAAGTCCAAGTTCGAGGATCAGGCGCTTAAATGGGATTCCCCTGGGGCGTCGGATATCCCGGCTGGCACATTGAGTGCTCCGGCATATCCATGAAGCACCTCGGCGAGGATCTGGATATCCACTGCGGCGGCATCGACAACGCCTTCCCGCACCACACCAACGAGATAGCCCAGTCCGAGGCGTACCTCGGCCATAAGTGGTGCAACTACTGGATGCATGTTCTGCATCTGAACACAAACTCCGGCAAAATGAGCAAGTCCAAGGGCGAATTTCTGACCGTTTCGCTGCTTGAGGAAAAAGGGCTATGATCCCCTCGCCTATCGCCTGTTCTGCCTGCAGAGCCACTATCGCAAGTCGCTCGTGTTCAGCTGGGAAAACCTCGACAACGCACAGGGCACCTATAACAAGCTCATAAACCGCGTGGCCGCGCTCAAGGCAAGCGGCGAAGCAATCGACGAGGACGCAATGGCAGCGCTCAAGTCCAAGTTCACCGCAGCTTTGGATAACGACCTGAACACCTCGCTTGCCGTCACAGCGCTTTATGACGTTCTTAAATACAAGACCAACGACGACACAAAGCTTGCCGCGATCGCAGACTTTGACAAGGTGCTCAGCCTCAGTCTTATCGAAAAGGCCGACGCACGGCGCGAAGAGCTTAAAAAGCAGGCCGTCTCCGGCGGTGCGGAGTTCACCGTTATCTCCCGAGTCCGGCGAGCAGAATGCAGAGATCGAGGCGCTGCTCAAGCGCGCGCCGAGGCAAAGAAGGCCAAAAAAAACTTCGCCGAGGCCGACCGCATCCGCGATGAGCTGAAGGCTCAGGGCATCGAAGTCACCGATATCCCCAACGGCGCAAAGTGGAAAAAGATCTGAGAATTTTTGCAGTAACGAATTAAATCAACAGCCGCGGAAACTTCTGTTACCGCGGCTGTTGCTGTTATATGTTATCTAATAATCGTTCTGTTAATTTGCGTTGCTTGCTGCAACGGCTCTTTTGACTGTATAATCAGTCTATCAGCTCAAGGAGGCATAGTTATGTTAGACGAAAATATAAAACAGCTCAGGAAAGCAAAAAGGGCTTTCGCAGGAAGAGCTTGCGATAAAATTAAACGTTGTGAGGCAGACCGTATCTAAATGGGAAAAACGGTTTATCCGTTCCGGACTCAGCATGCTTATTTCATTGGCAGACGAATTCGGCGTTTCGGTCAGTGATTTGCTCGGAGAAGCCATAAGCGAGTCAGCTTCCGATGAATTGAGAGCCATTTCCGAAAAGCTCGAGGTGATAAATTTGCAGCTTTCAAACAGGCATTCGTCGAAAGTAAAAACCATTCGCTGGTTGCTTATCTCATTGTGTGCATTTATGGCGGTAATATTTATTGCTTTTGCCGCAATAAACGGCTCCTATATGGACTGGAATTACAACGATCCCGAACTTGCAGTCGCCGGAACGATCCTGCATGGATTTGAATTTGTTTTTGTAAGGCTTGCTCCTATAGTCTTTGCAGCGGCTATTGTCGGTATAGTTATGACATATAAGAAGAGCTGAAATTCAGCTCTCCGGGCAAACACTCGGGCGCACTATATTATTAAAGGCGTGACTTTGGCAGTCACGCCTTTTGCTATTATCCCCGGATGGTGGATAGCTCTGTAATTTTACGCATTCACTTTCTTATTCTTTCTCAGGCTGTCGAAAACGAACAGTATGACCGCTGCCCAGACGAATGCAAAGGTTATCGCATTTGTCTGCGCGAAGGCTTCGTTATAGATAAACACGCCGACAAGCAGCTGGAGCGTAGGATTAATATACATAAGTATGCCGGAGGTCACGATCGACGTTTCCTTTATGCCCTTTGCAAACAGCATGAGCGGAATTGACGTTATCGGGCCTGTTGCTATAAGAAGCAGCGCTTCTGCCGTTGTGAGCGATGAAAATGTTGTAAAGCCGGAAAACTGCGCATATGCTATAAACACAATCGCTATCGGCAGCACTGCCATCGTTTCCATGCATATGGAAGTTTCACTGTCGGCCTTTATGCTTTTTTAAGCGCGCCGTAAAGCGCGAACGACAGGCCGATTATAATTGCAAGATACGGCACCTCGCCATAGCGGATGACGGAGAACATGACCCCGGCAAAGGCAAGTGCGACGCTCGCCCACTGCACTCGGCTGAGCCTTTCCTTGAAAAAATATCGCTCCGATGAGCACGGAAAACAGCGGATTCATATAATACGCAAGGCTCGCTTCGAGTATTCTGCCCATCGCGACCGTGAGGATATACACTCCCCAGTTTATCGAGATAAGTATGCCGCACAGGAAAAACATGCGCCGTTCGGACTTGTTCTTTATGATCCTTCCAATCTCGCCGCCATGCTTTTTTGATTAGTATAACGGCAAGGCAGAACACGCAGGAGAAAACTATTCTCTGCGCAAGAACATAGGCTGAGTTGACTCCGGCAAGCAGTTTCCAGAATATCGGCAGCAGCCCCCCAGAGTATGTAGCAGCCCAAAACATTCAGCGATGATCTATTCATTTTTTCGGCACTTTACATCTCGATCTCGGGTAGAGCGGAAAACGCTCGCACAGGGACAGTACCTGCTGCTTTACATCATCAATTGCTTCATCGCCGTCGTCGTTTATAATCCGCACTATCATTTTTCCTATATCGCGCATTTCGTCCTCGCCCATTCCGCGCGTAGTGACCGCCGGTGTTCCGAAGCGCATGCCGCTTGTGAGCTTGACGGACTGAGTATCAAAGGGAATGGAGTTTTATTTGCGGTTATATGCGCCGCGTCAAGAAGCTCCTGAACCTCGTTGCCGGTGCGGCCGAGGCTCATGGTGTCGGCCAGCATAAGGTGGTTATCAGTGCCGCCGGACACGAGGCGTATGCCGCCCTCGGACAGGGTATCGGCCAGAACGGCGGCGTTTTTCACGACCTGACGCTGATACGCCTTAAACTCCTCGCTCATCGCTTCCTTGAAGCAGACGGCCTTGCCGGCGATTATGTGCATGAGCGGTCCGCCCTGAGTTCCGGGGAACACTGCGCTGTTTATCTTCTTTTTAAGCTCATCCTTGCACAGGATTATTGCGCCGCGCGGCCCTCTGAGGGTCTTGTGGGTCGTGCTTGTAACAACGTCGGCGTAAGGCACGGGGCTGGGGTGAACGCCGGCTGCGACAAGGCCGCCGATGTGCGCCATATCGACCATGAGGTATGCTCCTACCTCGTCGGCGATCTCGCGCATTTTCTTAAAGTCGATTATGCGTGAATAGGCGCTTGCGCCCGCAATTATGAGCTTCGGCTTGCACTCGCCCGCTATCTGCATTGCCTTTTCATAATCTATCATCTCGGTCTCGGGATCGACGCCGTAGAAGCAGGCGTTAAAATACTTGCCGGAAATAGACGCCTTCGAGCCGTGCGTCAGATGTCCGCCGTGGCTGAGATCCATGCCGAGTATCGTATCGCCGGGCTTTAAAAGCGCGAGATAGACCGCGACGTTTGCCTGCGAGCCGGAATGTGGCTGAACGTTCGCGTGCTCGGCCCCGAAAAGCTCCTTTTGCTCTGTCGATGGCAAGCTGCTCGACGATATCGACATATTCGCAGCCGCCGTAATATCTTGCCCCGGGTAGCCCTCGGCATATTTATTGGTAAGATGGCTTCCCATTGCCTCCATTACGGCGCGGCTGGTGAAGTTCTCCGACGCTATCAGCTCAATGTGATCGCGCTGGCGCTCAAGCTCGCTTTTCATTGCGCCGTACAGCCCGGGTCGCTCATTCTTATAGTATCATAACTCATTTTCCGGCCTCCCGCAAAAGTAATAATATCTTTGCAATTATACGCCATTATATGCTCCTTATCAAGCAAAATCGTTCAATTTTGTCGTTTTGCTCAGGCATCTGTCGAATTTGCTTGAATACGGGAATGGGCTGTGATAATATACACTCGTGAGGTGAGGACATGGCAAAAAAATTGCTTAAAACAGTTCTTGTAATTCTTGGCATAATTCTTTTGGCAGCCGCCGCATTGATCCTCTGGCTGTCGGTCACCGAATTCAAACCCGGAGACGTTATGGATGTTAAGGTCGAGGCAAACTCGGAGGTCAGCGGCCTTTCACCGTTCCTGGATGAGGAGTTTTCGGTCATAAGCTGGAACATAGGCTATGCCGGTCTCGGCAAGGGATCGGACTTTTTATGGACGGCGGCACGAATGTCTCTTCCGCCGACCAGGACACGGTCGCCGCGTCGCTTTTGGGCATATACAAAACGCTTTATTCGTCATCGGATCCTGCAACGATATTCATGCTGCAGGAGGTCGATAAAAACTCCTCCAGAACCTACGGGAAGGACGAGGCTTACGCGCTTGGCATAAACAACAGCACCTATGCGCTCAACTACTCGTGCAAATTCGTCCCCTACCCCGTGCCGCCTATCGGCCGGGTAAACAGCGGACTTCTGACGACAACGGTGTACGATATCGACTCGTCCGAGCGCATATCGCTGCCCTGCCCGTTCAATTGGCCGGTCAGTACCGCAAATCTCAAGCGCTGCCTGCTCGTGAGCTATCTGCCTATATCCGAACGAGCAGCAAGCTTGTTATCGTAAATCTCCACCTGGAGGCTTATGATGACGGCGAGGGCAAGATCGCGCAGACAAAGCAGCTGCGTGAGTTTATTCAGTCCGAGTACGAAAAGGGCAACTATGTCATAGCCGGCGGCGACTTCAATCAGATATTCCCGAACGGACTTGACAAATACCCCAACACGCACAAGGATCTGTGGGAGCCGGGCACGATAAGCGAGGATATCATGCCGGAGGGCTGGACGCTTGCATACGATCTTGAAACCCCGAGCTGCCGCCTTCTCAACCAGCCCCCTATGACCCGTCGGACACCGAGAACACTCAGCACTATGTCATAGACGGCTTCATTCTGTCGCCGAATGTTGAGCTTGTTTCGGTGAACACACTCGACGAAGGCTTCACTTATTCCGACCACAACCCCGTTAAGCTTCAGGTGAAGCTCAGCAGTGAAAAAATAATTATAATTCATGGACGGCACGCTGATCGGTGTGTCGTCCATACATCCAAAAAGGAGATCTTTATATGACAAAAAAGCAGAAGGTTATTGCGCTCATTGCTTTTTTGTGCTGATCATTGTTCTGATCGCTCTTATATGTGTCAGCCTCCAGAACAAAAGAGACAGCGGAACTGCCGATGACACCCGGACGAGCGCCGCGCCCTCCGAGAGCCTTGAGCCGACACCGGAGCCTACGCCCACTCCCCTGCAGTTCACGACCGCGCCCGAGGGCTATTTTAACGACGCGCTGTTTATCGGTGACTCACGCATGGTGGGCATTCAGATGATGGAAACGATCGACGGAGCAACGTTCTTCACGACCGTAGGTCTCAGCCTGACCGGTGCAATGAGCACAAGTGCAGATGTTTCCGGAGTCGGAACGACTACTCTTCCGGCGCTTCTGCAAAGCAGGCAGTTCGGCAAGGTATATGTCATGCTCGGCATAAACGATATCGGCGGCTCTGTCGAAGCGCTCAAGCAGACCTACAGCAATCTTATTGATAAGATACGCGATTTTCAGCCGGATGCGATAATCTACATCATGTCGAACCTTCACGTTTCCGCAACGCAGGATTCGCGCGGTACCGCGGTGAATAACGCAAATCTTAATAACCTCAATGATTATACTAAGACCCTCGCCGACGGCGAGACGATCTTCTATCTTGAGTGCAACGATCTGTTCGACGACGCAAACGGCACGCTTTCCTCGGACATTACCTCCGACGGTATCCATCCCGACGGCAGCGCCTATAGAAAGTGGGGCGAGTGGGTCAAGCAAAATGCAATAGTGAAGTAAGAGCAAGACACCCGACCGACGGTCGGGTGTCTTGTAGTTTTTGATTTATTTGCCCATGTATCTGTAAATAAAAGTCACGATTTGTCCGCGATTGCAGCCATCATTGGGCGAAAATGTTGTAGGTGTGGTTCCTGTTGTTATATTCATTGCTGCTGCCCACAGCACAGCATCATAGAAATAGTCGCCTTTGACAACATCATAGAACGGATTGTTGCCGGAAATCATCGGCTTATTTGCCATACGCCACAGGAATGTCACTGTTTGCGCACGGGATACCGTTGCATTAGGGCTGAAGGTTGTATCTGTCGTACCTTTTGTTATACCTTCCGAAACTGCCCACAGAACCGCTTTTGTAATAATAATCATCGCGTTTTACATCATAAAACGGGTTTGACATTCCAACCGGTTCCGGTTTACCGGCTGCACGCCAGAGGAAAGTAACAGTCTGTGCGCGAGTGCACGTTTTTTAGGTTCAAAGGTCGTGGGCGTTGTGCCCATTGTTATTTCATTATCCACAGCCCATTTGACGGCATCATAGCAATAGTCGGTCGGATGCACATCGTAAAAACTATACGAGCTGCCGAAATTGAAATGTGCAGACCAAAGAGGCTCGTTACCGGCGCCTACCGGCACGTTGGTCCATTCGGAAGGTGAGCCTTCATAGTTTACGACCTTCAGGTCGTGGCAATTATAGAAAGCGTAATCTCCGATACTGCTGATCGAGCTTGGAAGGTCAACTTCCGTTATGCGTGCATATGTTCCTTCGCTTTTTGATGAGTGAGTAGCAAACAGGCGTTCAGGTATCACCGAAACCGATTTCCCGAACGTTACTTTCAGCGAATCAGAATTTGAGCCGACATTATAAAACGGCGGAGCAATAAATAGTACCGGATTTTCACTGATCGATGATTGTATATTATCCTTGATCGTGCCATTTATTTTTATTGACTCCAGACTGGTGCAATGAGCAAAGCAGCCCTCGATCAACGTGCAATCACCGTTTATGGTAAGCTCCTTAAGTGAATGACAGTACAAAAACGCATATTTACCGACAGTGCAGTTGCCGTCTATCGTCAATGACTGTATGGCAGTGTTACGAAATGCATTTGTACCAATAGATTTTACTCCGCTTCCCAGACGGACCGCCTTCAAATCGTGGCAGTTGTTAAATGCGCCCAAGCCAATACTTGTCACCGAATCAGGGATCGTAACGTTGGTAATGTGAGGATAGTATCCTTCACTTTTGGAATATGTAGAGTCAAACAGATTACTCGGTATAGCCGTGACTTCCGGGCCGAAAGTAACCTTCAGGTAACCGGAATTTGCTCCAATGTTATAGAATGTGTTATCAACGGTATAGACTCCGTTTAAATCTCCGTTAATGGTGATCGAGTTTAAACTTGTGCAATTGGCAAACGCCTGCTTTCCGATGCGGTTAACAGTTTCAGGCAGGACGAGCTTTTGAATAGTGGTGCAGTTTTTAAAAGCATCCTGATGTATGTTTCTGACCTTGTATGTCACTCCGTCATAATCAACTTTCGACGGTACGCTCACGGACGACGACGAACCGTTGTATTTTTTTCACACAAGCGACCCCCGGTTTCGATCACGAATGTAAAATCTCCACTTCTAAACGTATCGTCTGCCAAAGCTGACATCGGCGCAAGGCTTAATAACATTATCAAGACAAGCACTGTGCTAAGAAAACGTTTTCTCATCTAATATCCTCCTAAAACGATTACAAATTTCGCAATATTGGTAAATAAATTATATTGTACTGTATATCTTTTTGTCAATACACACTTGAGATTTTATGCTAATACCGTCATGCCATTGAGTGCATCAAAAAACTGCACCGGACGGGGGGATATCCGTGCGGTGCAGTTGTATTTTGTAGGGCATATTCTACCGAATTGAAGGCGCGGCGCGGCACGCAGTACCGGCATAGTGGGAAACGACCTTGGATTGCCCTCTTCATGAGGTATTATACCACATTTTGTTTACCCGACAAATAGTGAAAGTTTGCAAATTTGTGTGCTTTTGTTTGTCTATTTTGTTGAAGCGCACATGTCAGGACAACATCAGGTAAGTCGGTGGCAAATTTGAATTTGCCGCCGGTTCCTTTCTTCTAAACGAAAAAACAGCCGCCACACTGTGACGACTGTTTCGTTTGGTCCGAGTGACTGGAGTTGAACCAGCGGCATGCCGACGCTTTGCGTTCGGCACACCGAGCGGCGGATTTGAATTTGCAAGAGGCCGCTGGTCCCTATCACCTGAACAAAAAACAGCCGCCACACTGTGACGACTGTTTTTGTTTGGTCCGAGTGACTGGAGTTGAACCAGCGGCCTCTTGAACCCCATTCAAGCGCGCTACCATCTGCGCTACACCCGGATTTCCAACGCCCGATTATATTAACACATTTGATCGACAATTGCAATACCTATTTTAAAATATTTATAAAATTCCTCAAAATCCGTGTGAAAACGGCTGTATCCGCTTTCCTGCCGCACGAGCCGCGCTGTGTGCAAATTTGTACATAAAATACGACTTAGCTATTGCTTAGAGGTTCTGTTTGGTCTATAATAGTTATGGTAACAAACCCAAAGAGGAATCAAGAGTAAGATTTAGGGAGGAATTGAACATGAAATGCCCTCGCTGCGGACATGAAATGACCCTCGATACCCATCGGAAGTATGCGCTGAATATGTGCTACGAGTGCGGCTATATCGAAGGCAGACTCAACGACGGCCCCGGTGCCGGCGCAAGCAACTACGCTCGGCTCAGAGCAATGAACTCTAACGAAGCTGTCGCATTTATCTCCGGAGGTCTCGGTATTGAAGAAGCTTAAAAGGCTGCCGACTGGCTCGACAACAAGGAATAAGTCAGACAATCAGACAGCACCCCGTACTCACGGTACGAGGTGCTGTTTTTTTTTTCATATTCAGGCGTCGGCTTTGCGTCGGAGCCGGCCTTTGCCCGGCACTGCATGCCGGTGTTGTCGATAGTATAGTCGCCTGTCGCTTAATATCTGCGAAACAGGTACGATCTTATATCCGTCGGCAATAAGCCCCTCGATTATTCCAGGAAGTGCCTCGGGAGTATTCTCGGCGGCGTTATGAAAAAAAGGACTATGCTGCCGCTTTTCACGTTTTTTCAGCACGCGACCGGATATATCGCTTGCCGATATTCCCTTCCAGTCGAGGCTGTCAACATCCCACTGAATGGCGCTCATTCCCATCGAGTTTACGGTGCTTATGACAGTGTCGTTATACTCGCCGTAAGGACAACGGAACAGCGTCGGCTCAGTTCCGGTAATTTTCTTGATCTTTTTCGTTGGATGCCGTGATGTTTGACTTTATCTCATCTGCCGAGAGCTGAGCAAAGTGCGCGTGGTCATCGGAGTGGCTCATCACCTCGTTGCCGGCATCATGCAGAGCCTTCACAGACTCCGGATACTTATCGACCCACTGGCCGACGACGAAAACGTTGCATTTATGTTGTACTTATTTAATATGTCTATCAGTTCCTGTGTATCCTCGTTGCCCCAGGCCGCGTCAAATGACAGAGCGACCGTTTTATCGTCGCGCTGCACACAGTAGATCGGAAGCTGTCTGTCGCTTGCGGCAACGCCCTACCACCGTTGGGCTGTTGGTAGTCCAGAATATCACCGCCGAGCACAACGAGGGCAACAGCCGACGCCGCAGCCTTTCGATTTTTTATTCTGCCTAATAATTTTTCAAAAAAGATCCCTCCCGTAAAGGCTTTGTACATTACTATGCCTGTTCGGGAGGGTTTATGTCAGCAGAATACAAGCTGATATGTCACGCCGAATGCTTTCGCGGATAAAGTAGTTAACCATGATCGGCAAATAGGTCGTGTGCGCCGCAACGGAGCCGACACTAACATCCAGCGACTGCGCAAGAAGCTTTGCGCGGTATATGTGATATTCGCTTGTGACCGCCGCGCAGCTGTCGTTCGGATCATCGCCGCGCTGACGGATTAATATTAAAAGCTGTTTTCAAAGGGTTTTCAAGCGTTGAGTTGCTTTTTATCCTCGGCGATTATTCGTCTATGCCCTTATCCGTAAGCCACGCAGTCATCGCCTCGGCCTCGCTTATATTCTCATCGCTGCCCTGTCCGCCGCTGACGATGGCGATCGTTTGCGGATGAGTCTGCATATAATCACGTGCGGCTCATACGCTCAACGAGCGACAGCGACGGCGTATCACCATGCACGGCAGCACCCAGAACGATGATGTAGTCATATTCCCTGTCTCCGTCGCCGGAGGCTGCGCCTACTATCGGCACCTCAATTGCTATGAGGTAGACAAGTCCAAGCGCCGTGAGGATGCATACCGTGCGCTTTATCCACGCTTTTGCAAAACCTCATTATTGCAATAAGCGCCGCGGTAAAAAAACATTGCGTAGGCAATGTATCCCACGCCGGTGAAGAAAAATCGCAGCACAAGACCCGAAAGCACAAGCGCGCCGGGCAGCATAAGTCTTTACTCATCGGACAGTTCCTCCCACTTATCATACAGTTCAAGCAGCTGCGCATTTATCTCTTCCTTCTGCGCGCCAAGCTCCATGAGCTTCTGATAGTCGCTCGCGTGCACCTGCTCGGCTTCTTCAAGCGCTGCTATCTGCTTTTTCCATAGCTGCGATATCACGCTCTATCTTTGCTATGCGCTTTTTCCTTATTGGGCGAGGACTTCTTCGCAGACTTATCCGGTTTTTTGCGGCCTTGGCCTCGGCCTTTGCCGTACGAGTGAAAACCTCCTGACGCTTGGGAGATATTCGCGCATCTGCTCGTGCACGTTCCGCGGTAATCGAGCGGCTTTCCGCCGTCAGGTACCATATACGCGTTGCAAATTTTTCGATAAAATATCTGTCGTGCGAAACGAACAGCAGCGCCTCGGAATAATCCGACACGGCGTCCTCCATCCACTCGCGGCTGGCAATGTCAAATGGTTTGTCCGGCTCGTCGAGGATCAGAAGGTTTATATCACTGCCCATGAGCATACATAGCCTGAGACGCTCTTCTCGCCGCCGGAGAGTGCTCCGACAGGCGTGAACACATCCTCGCCGCGAAAGCCGAATGCAGCAAGTCTGTCGCGCGCCTCCTGCGGCTGACAGCGGCGTAGATGCATCGTATCGAGCAGCGAGCGCTCCTCATTTGAAAAATGTATTATCTGCGGCAGGTATGCCGGGCTGCACGGACGGCCGTCGAACTTTATGTATCCTTCATCCGGCATTTCCTGCTGCATTATCATTTTAATAAGCGTGCTCTTGCCGGTTTCCGTTATCGCCGATGAGCGCTATGCGCTCGCCGCCGGTAAGCTCAAAGCCCGGACCAAAAAGCTTCTTATCGCCGAAGCCTTGGAAACGTCCATCGTGAGCACCTCGTCGCCGTAGAAATCCGATGACGAGAATGCGGCGTGAAAGCTTTTTGCCTCGGTCGGCTTTGCGGTCTGCTCAAGCTTTGCTATGCGCTTTTCCGTGAAAGGCGCGCTTGTGCACAACTTATCGTTGCCATGAACGCCCAAAGGTGCATCTGCTGCGGCAGCGCGTGTGAAGCTGCTCGATCTTGCCTGATCCTTTTCGTATTTTTCTGAGCTTTTCCTCAAAGCGCTCTGCCGCTCGACGACATAAAAGCTGTATCCGCCGCTGTAAAACTCCGCCTTGCCGTCGCTTATATCGATGCAGCGCTGGGCCGGATCTTGTCGATAAAATATCGGTCGTGGCATTAGCCAGAACGGTTCCTTTAAATGCTGAAGATAGTCCTCAAGCCACTCGGTCGCGCGCAGATCAAGGTGGTTTGTCGGCTCGTCGAGCAGAAGTATGTCCGTTTTTCGAGGATGAGCCGCGCGAGGTTAACTCTCGTCCGCTCGCCGCCGGAGAGCAGGTCAAACGGCTGCTCGCGCATGCTCTGAGGAATATCAAGGCCGTTTGCTACGCGGTTGCGGTCGGTGTCCATATCATAGCCGCCGAGGCGCGCAAAGTCGGCAGAGAGCCTGTCATACTCGGCAAGCAGCTTATCCGACTGGTCGTGCTCCATTTCATGCGCAAGCTCGTCAAGGCGCGCGCTTATGGCGTAAAGCTCGCGGTGAGCGTCCCTGAGAACGTCCTCTGTTGTCCATCCGTCCGGGTAGACGGGTATCTGTGAAATAAGCCCGAGGCGCTTTCCGGAGGCTATGGCAACCGCGCCCTCGTCGTAGTCTATCTCGCCGGTCAATATGCGGAAGAGCGTGGTCTTTCCGCAGCCGTTATGGCCGAATGCCGACGCGCTCACCCTCGGCAATGTCGAAGCTGAGCCCGTCAAGTATGTTTTTACCCAATTCAAAGCGGGACTTTACAAGTCCGTTGACGGATATGTCTGTCATTATATTTCTCCTAAACTATTTTGCTACCGCTGCCTGAAGCACGGTGTTTATGACGCTGCCGGCAGCGCCAAGTCCGCTGCCGCCGTTTTCGACAAAGGCATACAAAGGCGTAGGGGGTGCGCTTTCGTCGTTTAAAAAGCCGACGAACCAGCCATGTGCAGCCTTTCCGTCGCCGACCTCGGCTGTGCCGGTCTTTGCAGAGATGTTAAGTCCCGGGAAGCGATTGGCCGTAATGATATACGACGTTGTAATTCATCATCGACGCTATCTTCTGCGCCGTATCGGCCGACACGAGCTGCGTTGTTTTGCTCGATTGGCCGAGCAGACGGCTCAACGACTGTGCCGCCGTTGCGTACGCTCCGGCAAGGCGCATCATCGCGTAGGGACAGACAAGGTCGTTACTGGCCGATGCCCGACCACGCCATGGACGCGCTCATCGAGCTGTCCTTATCGTAATTGCCGGCCTGAGTGGATATGCTGGGTCGAGCGTGAAGCGACGTGGTTATGCCGAGCTTTTCGGCGTATTGGGCAATAATATCCGGGCCAAGCTCGCGATATCTCCGCAAAGGCGCAGTTGCAGGAATTTGAAAGCGCCTGCTCGATGGTCTGCTGGCCGTGTACGCCGGTACAGTTTATCTGCACGCCCTTTTACATCGACCGAGCCTGCGCAGTTGAAGGTGCGGTGGTAGATATCGTCGATATTCTCAAGCGCCGCATTGAGCGTTACGAGCTTGAATATGGAGCCGGGGGGGTGAATGATGCGCTCAGGCAGCGGTTGATATACGCGCCGTCCGGCAGCGTCTCGGGCGGATTGAGCGGATCTATCGACGGCGAGGATACCATACAGAGCACTTCTCCGGTTTTGTAGTTATAAACCATCACAGCGCCCTTGCGGCCGTTTAACGCCTCATAGGCCTTAAGGTTTAAGTCCGCGTCGATGGTGAGCTGGAGGTTTACATCGTCCTGCTCCTCGATACCGGTTATAAGGCTGAAGCCGGAGAGCTTGCTCTTTAAACGAGCTGAGCGCGCCGGTGCCGACATTTCCGGTATAGTCGCCTGTAACGTGGTAGCAGGCAATGCGGGTGTTTGCGTTTTCGGCATAGCTCTTTTCGCCGCCGCCCATTTTTGCAAGCAGCGTTCCGTTGCGGTCTGTGAGCGTATATTCGCTGCTCGATGTGGACTGGTCAAAAATACAGCGCCCACATTTCTCCGTCCTTTATATATCTGCCGACATAAACGCCAAGGCCGATAATGATGAGAAACGCCATGAGTATTGCCGAAAATGCACGAAGGGATACTTTTTCATGCCGTCTCCTTTCCTTTCTTCGGCGCTTTCACGCTGCTTTTTTTTTGCCTCGGGTGGGCGCACGACAAAGCTTGCGCCCTTACGCGTGTCGCCTGCTTTGATAAACGCAAAGCAGCATCCAGCACGCGAGCACCGACGTGCCGCCGCGCGACACGAACAGGAACGTTACGCCCGTAAACGGCAGTATATCCACAGAACCGAACACGTTGAGCGCGACCTGAACCATAAACATGCTCGCCGTTGCGCAGGCGGCTATCGAAAGTAGGCGCGCTGCGGCCGTGGCCGGAGTTGCGCACGGCGAAAAAGGCAAGCGCAAGTATAGCCAGCACGGCGCATATGGCAATGATAAGCCCCAGCTCCTCGCACATGACGCCGAACACGGTGTCCGTATTGCCGGCAAAGGTGTTTTTTAAGCCAGCCGTTTCCGGCTCCCTTGCCGAAAGGCCGCCCGATGCGCCGGCGGAAAGGGCGTGCGTCTGCTGATAGCCGCCGTCCCAGATGTTCTCGGCGTCCCATATATGCCCCCAGGTTTGCAAATCTGCGCGCAACGTGGTCTTTCATCTTGAGCATAAGGAAGCCTGCCATGCCCGCTCCCGTTATTGCGAGCGCTACCGTTGCTATCGAGCCGGAGCGCATGAAGGATATAACAAGGAAGGTCACGAAGAATATAAGCGCCGTGCCGAAATCGCTGCTGAATGCAAGGCATATGACGCACAAAGCCGAAAACACGATGAACAGTATGAGGTTCTTGGTGCTGAACAGTCTGTCAAGCGTCGCGGCGCCGACGTAGATAAACGCAACCTTTACAAACTCCGAGGGCTGGATCGACATGCTGCCTATGAATATCAGTTTTTCGCGCCGTACTGCTCCCTGCCGATAACGAGCACCGCGCCGAGGATGAGTACCGACAGTATCGCGAGCGGCAGGCGCATGGTCTTTGTCCTGTCAAGATCGCGAAGCCACCAGCCGAGAACAAAAAACGCAACGACGCCGGCAAAGACTATTATCATCTGCCTGAACATCTCATCGGGCACCGACGAGGCTATGATCGAAAGGCCGATCGACGAGAGGAAAACGCAAGCGTTTCGACCTCAAAGCCCGTTCGGCGTATGCTGCGCATGGCAAAATAGCAAAACCACTCAAGCAGAACGAGCAGCACAAAGCCGAGCATGATCCCGGCAAGATACTCGCTCTCCGCCGTGCATATGCTCAAGAAGCAGTATTGCCTGAAATATCGTCAGGAAAAACAGCGTAACTGCCGGGTGAACGCGCTTCCAGCTCTGCGTTCTGCGCGCCTCGATCGCGTCGCGCTGCTTTTTTCGCTGATATCGCGGAAGCGAACGCTGTTTCCGGCAAGGTTCAAAACATCACCGTCGCGAACAACGGTGCCTGTTGCCTGCACCTTTTTCGCCGTTGACCCAAACTCCGCCCTTGGAGAAGATGTCGAAAATGCGCCATACTCCCTTGGGGCTTCGGATGAGTACTGCGCGTGCACTCGGCTGACCGATGCATACGGCAGGCATATATCCGCCGATTTTGAGCGGCCGATGAGATTTTCCCAATGGTTTATGAGCGCAACGCCGTCATCTTTATGGATATATCCCACATATTTCGGTCTGCGTTTTGTTGCCGAGCATGCTGCGCATGCACCGTATCAGCACGATTATTGCAAACAGCGGCAGTATATATGAAGCTATAGTGACCAATGTGTCAGGCAAGCGGTTCACCTCATTTTAAGCAAATTATTATTAAGTAATAATATCATAAATGTACCGCATTGACAAGCAAGCCGGATTTATTTACAATAGGTTCATGAATATTAAAAAGCACGAAAACATGGATAATTATTTTTGCCGCGGTGCTTATTATATGCACCGCCGCTTTCCTGCTGCTGAAGCATTCCGGCGTTCAGGGCACGACGGCTGTCATACGCGTAAACGGCGAGGTTTACAAAAAATCGACTTAAATACGGTAGCTGTTGCATACGACATGGAAATCAGCACCGAGTTCGGTTATAATAAATTACACATAGAGCACGATGGGATAAGCGTCATAGATGCCGATTGCCGCGACCATATTTGCATGTCGCAGGGCAAGGTCAGCAAAGCCGGAGTCCCGATAGTATGTCTGCCCCACAAGCTTACCGTTGAGATCGAAGGGGGCGACATAGATGCCTAAACGAGAAAGCTTGCGCTCTTGGCCATGTTCACCGCCGCCTCGCTGATCGTGTTGGTCATCGAAGCGCAGATACCGGCCCCGATCCCGGTTCCCGGCGTCAAGCTCGGGCTTGCCAATATTGTCACGCTTATAGCGATGGTCATGCTCGGCCGGCGCGAAGCAGGGCTTATTCTGCTTGTACGCATAGCCATGGGCAGCATGTTCACAGGCGGCGTTTCGGCGTTTATATTCAGCATTGCCGGCGGAGCGCTGGCTTATGCCGTCATGTGCCTTACGCTGCCGTTTTCGGGTAAGCTGTTGTGGGTAATCAGCGTTCTCGGCGCTATTGCGCATAATTTAGGCAGCTCATCGCCGCAATTATCATAACAAAAACCGGCTCGCTTATGCTGTATGCCCCTGTTCTTCTTGCCTCGGCGGTTGTAACGGGTGCGTTTACTGGTCTTGCCGCAATGTATCTCACTCAACGGCTGGACAAAAGAGTCGGTTAGTGTTAGTATGGTGTTAGATAACAATATTTGATATTAGGAGTATTACAAAATGAGCGAATGTACACACGATTGTTCGACCTGTCAGGAAAACTGCGGCGAACGCCAGGAGCAGGATCTTCGCGCAAAGCTCAATCCTGCGGCAAGCGTTAAAAAAGGTCATTGCCGTCGTCAGCGGCAAAGGGCGGCGTCGGCAAGAGCCTCGTTACCGGCCTTCTTGCAAGCAAGATGCAGAGCCGCGGATATCAGGCGGCTGTGCTTGATGCGGATATCACCGGCCCCTCCATCCCTAAGTCATTTGGCATCCACGAGCATGCGCGCGGCACCGAGGATATGCTCATCCCCTGCTATTCAAACAAGGGCACGCAGATCATGTCCGTTAACCTTATTCTCGACAACGAGACCGACCCCGTCGTTTGGCGCGGTCCTGTCATTGCAGGCGTTGTTACTCAGTTCTGGAGCGACGTGCTGTGGGATGATGTTGACTATATGTTTGTCGATATGCCTCCGGGAACAGGCGACGTTCCGCTGACGGTGTTCCAGTCTCTGCCCCTTGACGGCATCGTTATCGTCACCTCGCCCCCAGGAGCTTGTTTCCATGATTGTCGAAAAGGCGGTAAAAATGGCAAAGCTCATGAACATCCCCGTGCTCGGCATAGTCGAGAACATGAGCTATTTCAAGTGCCCCGACTGCGGCAAGGAGCACGAGATTTTCGGCTCAAGCAAGGTCGAGCAGGTAGCAAAGGAATACGGCATTGAGCACACCGCGCGCCTTCCCATCGACCCCGTCGTTGCGACCATGGTCGATGCCGGAGAAATCGAAAGCATAGACGCCGACGCTCTCAATGAGCTGGCTGACTTTATTGAAAAAAGGAGAAAACTCATGATAATTGCAGTATCGTACAAGGACAACGAGATATTTGAGCACTTCGGCCATGCCGAAATGTTCGCCATTTACAAGACCAATGACGACAACACAGAGATCCTCTCCAAGGAGATCGTCGAAGTCAAGGAGACCGGTCACCAGGCGGTCGCCGATCTTATGGACAGCCTTAATGTTGACGCCGTTATCGTCGGCAACATCGGTGTACACGCAAGAGCTGCTCTGGCCGCATACGGCATTGTTGCGTTTGCAGGCTTCTGCGGAAATTCCGACGATGCCGCAGAGCTTCTCATGCACGGTCAGCTTCCATTCCTTTCCGACGAGGGCGGCTGCGGCGGCGGTTGCTCCGGCTGCTCGGGCGGCTGCGGCGATCACGACCACGACGATGGTGACTGCGGCTGCGGCGGCAGCTGCGGATGCCACTGATAACAGGGTATACAAAAACTCCGTATCTGAAAATTCAGATACGGAGTTTTTATCATATTCAGGCTTCAATTTTCCAGCTTTCGCTTTCGGTTTGAAGCTTTACCATGTGGGCAAACGTTCCGTTTTTCTTATAAAGCTCCTCGGGCGAGCCCTGCTCGGAAACAAGGCCGTCCTTCAAAACAACGATCTTATCCGCGCCGGAGACGGTGCGCATGCGGTGGGCAATTATAAGCACCGTTTTGTTCTTTATAAGGCGAGATAGCGCGGTTTGGATGGCCGTTTCGTTTTCAACGTCAAGGCTTGCAGTTGCCTCGTCGAGCAGTATTATCGGCGCATCCTTCAGAAAAGCGCGTGCTATGGATATTCGCTGACGTTCTCCACCGGACAGCTCGCAGCCGTTCTCGCCAATATTCGAGTTCCACTTATCCGGCAGCTTCTCGACAAACTCGGCAACGTTTGCAAGGCGCGCCGCCGCCATTACCTCCTCGTCGCTTGCGTCTTTTTTTTTGCCGATGCGGATATTCTCCATAACAGTGTTGTCAAACAGCGTTACATCCTGAAACACAATGGAGTACAGGCTCATGAGCGTTTCGGGGTCTATATTTGACACATCCATTCCGCCGACCTTTATGCTGCCGCGGCCGACATCCCAAAAGCGCGCAGCAAGGCGCGAAACGGTGGTCTTGCCGCCGCCTGACGGGCCGACGAGCGCCGTGACCTCGCCCTGCTTTGCGGTAAACGACACATCGCGCAGCACGGTCTCGCCGCCGTCATAGGCAAAGCCGACGTGATCGAACACGATATCGCAGCCGTCGTTTGTGAGCTTATCCTCGCCCTCCTGAACGGGGTGGTCAGTATTTCGTTCATGCGCTTGATATTCGTGCTCGTTGAAATTATGGCGGCAAGGTTTTGCAGCGAGCCTTCAAGAGGATCATAAAGGCGCGAAACCACGAGCAGGAACATGAAAAAACGTTATGATATCAAGCTCGCCGGCAACGAGAAGATACGAACCGACAAGCGCCGTTGTGGCTATTCGCGAGGCGCAGCACGAGGCTTGCGGTAACAACAAACACCGCCGTTCCAAGCTCGGACTTTGTAAGGCGGCCTTCAAATGCGCGCAGCTTTTTGTTAAGTCCGTCAAGATAGCGCCTTTCGGCGTTGTTCGCACGCAGATCGGGCATGGACTCCATACACTCCTGAATGCCGTCCTCGCAGCTGAGCCTTGCGGCCATGGATTTTGCCGAGAGCTTTTTTCTGCACTCCGGCAGCAAGGCCGACTATGCAGAATGCAACCGGCAGCACCCACACGGACGCAAGCGCCATGCGCCAGTTGAATATAAACAGCGAAATCGCAATAAGCGTTGTTGATATTATCGCGCCGATGAGCGGACAGATATGGTGCGACTGGCTCGTTTCGAGCACCGCGCAGTCGTTCATGATAGCCGAGGTGAGGTCTGCAAGATCCTTCTTTCCGAAAAACGAAAGCGGTATCCTGCGCAGCTTTCGGCAAGGCTTTCTATCCTGCGCACGCCGGTTTCGATATACGTTGCGAGGAATGTGCTGTTATACTGAAGATATGTACACACCAAGATCACTGCGGCGCATATGACCGTGCCGGCGGCGTAAAACGGATGCGCGAGGCCGTGAGCGCGCCGCCGAGCATATCCGACACAAAGGCAATACAGCATATACACCGGCAGCATGAATGATATGTTTTGCAGTGCGCACAGCAGGCTGCCCTTTATCGTGTCCACAGCGCCCCTTTGCGCGAGAGCGCAAAGCGCCTTTGAAGTTTTTCTACCATGTCTTACGCCTCCTTTGCAACTTTCCACTGCACCGACTTCTGATAATCGCTCCACATGTTGGCAAACAGTCCGTTTTGGGCCTTCAGCTCGTCAAACCTTCCGTCTTCGATCACCTTGCCGTCGCGCAGGACGAAGATGCGGTCGGCGTTTGCGACGGTTGACAGGCGGTGGGCTATCATAATGACGGTTTTGCCGCGCGCAAGCTCGCCGAGCGCCTGCTGCACTTTGACCTCGTTATCCGGGTCTGCAAAGGCGGTTGCCTCGTCAAGGATGAGCACCGGCGCGTTTTTGAGCATAGCGCGAGCAATGGCAATGCGCTGCATCTCACCGCCGGAGAGATAAATGCCATCGCTTCCGATGACTGTGTTCACGCCCTGCGGAAATTTTTCGATTATATCCATGCACTGTGCAGCCCTGAGCGCCGCCATGACCTCGGTCTCGCTCGCCTCGGGCTTGCTGAGACGTACATTGTCAAGTATGCTGCCCTTGATGAGCCTGCTGTTCTGGAACACGAAGGAGACCGTGTTCATAAGCTCGTCTTTGGGGATCTGCCTGACGTCGGCTCCTCCTATCCTGACGCTGCCCGATTGCGGATCGAAAAATCGGGCGATGATGCTCGCGAGGGGTCGATTTTCCGCCGCCTGACGGGCCGACAAACGCAACCGTCTGTCCATCGGCGATTTTCAGCGAAACATTATCCACGGCATTTTTGCTGCCGTCATAGGAAAACTCACGTTTTCAAGCTCAACAGAGCCGTCCGTCGGATGCTGCACATTATCCGATGTGCTAAGCTCGAGAGAGCTTAAGAACACGGTCAACGCGCTCTATCGCATCGGCAACGATCATATTGTTTTCGCTCATATACATGAGGCTTGTCATAGTAAGCGTTATAACGGGCGTTATGATGATATAAAAACAGCACGTCAAGCAGCAGCTTCTGGAGTCACCGTGCCGTGCGAGAACCAGAAAGCACCGACTATCAGGAAAGCGAAAAACGCTGTTTATCGCCAGCGTATACAGCATCATCGGTCCGCGCGCATATCGAGCGTATACGACGTCGTCCACTTCTCGTAATTATCGATCGTTCCCTTTGAATTTTTATAAACGAGAACACGGTCTGGCCGAAGGTTTTCACGACCGGGGATGCCGCGGACATACTCAACTGCCTCGTTTGACATATCCGCCAGCGCATTCTGATACTCGGTCATCTTGCGCTGCATGTTTTGCCCGTCATGCCGCTCATGCAGATAAACGCAAAGCAGCACCGGAACAAGGCTCAAAGCCCGAGACGCCAGTCGAACACGGCAACAAAGCGAGCATGCCGACTATGTTTGCTATTGCCTTGGCCTTATCCGGCAGCTGATGGGCAAGATACGCGCCTCGGTCGCGCCTGTCGTTTCTCGGATATCGTGCGGCGCAGCTTGCCGCTTCCGAACTGCTCGATAACGCCGGAGCGGAAGCTTCGAGATATGCTCTGTCATTTCTATGCGCATGTTTGTTGCTATGCGGAACGCCGCCATGTGCGAGCACATAAGCCCTGGTTATATACACCAAAACGGCGGCGACGGCAAACAGCACGGCCATCCAGCCGTAGTGCGTTATAAAGTTAACCGCTTTGCCGAAATTGGCGCGACCTCTATCACTTCCTTGAGTATCCGCCATATATGTACCAGAACGGCACGAGCGCTATGAGCGCTCATTGGCGGCAAGAACCACGAAAAGATACGGAGTATCTTTCTGCTGCCGGCATAGCTCAGCAGCCGGCCGAGATTTGATTGTTTTTTCAAATGGACTGCCTCCCTGTTTAAAATTAAGCTCCTGAAAGCAATGCTTCCCGATATTTGATCCGTCTTGAGTTAGCCTTTGCTAACTCAAGACCAAAATTAAACGATTTACTGACCCATAATTTTTCAGCCAGCCTGCCGTGTAAAATTCGGCAAGCTCGTCAAGATATCTGCCTGCATCGGCCTGCGGCATAATCGTGAACTATCATTCGAAAAACGGCATTCATCATGCCGGTCAAGCAAGATATGCTCAGGTGCTCGTCGATAGTGCGGCACGTGACTTGAGTTGACGGAGCACTCGTAGTAATTGTGCGTACCCTCGACCTCAAGCTCAACAAGCTCGTCGATCATGCCGGAATACTTTGTGCCCTCCGAGCGGCGGAGAATGAGAAACAGCGCGTCGTGATGGTCGAAGGAATACTCAAGCATTTTCACCATGCACGCATGCCCGGCCTTGCCCATATGCTCGGGCTTGTTCTATGGGAAGCTGCTCAAATTCGGTGAGAGCATCCTTATATGCGCCGATTATGTACCTATACTCCTCGTCCACAAGCGCGGCAAACAGCTCCTGCTTGCCGGCATAATAGCCGTAGAACGCCCCGGTCGTGACTCCGGCGGCTTTTAACTATGCTGGGCGAAGAGAGGACGAGCGATAGCCCTTTTCCATAAACTCGGCCTTTGCCGCACTGTATGCGCTCAAGCGTCGATATATCGTCAATGGACATTATGCTCTCCCCTTCATATAACATAGTTATATAACGCTGTTATATTAATATTCATTTCCTATTTTGTCAATAGGAAAATGCGCTATAAGCACAAAAATCTCCCGGCAAAAGGCCGGGAGATTAGTCTTACATTATCACGGGGACCTTGAGGACAAACTGGTTGCAGTAGCGCGAAAGTATCGCAGCTATCTGGGCGCGGGTCGCAGTTCCCTGCGGAGTGAGAGCGTTGTGCTGCTCGTTCCGGTTATTATTCCTGCGCCGATCGCCCACTGGAAGGGCTGCGTCATGCCTTTGGATATCTTCAGCACATCGGAGTAGCGCCGAGGGATATTGGTCGTGTCATACTTGGACACATCGTCGCCGGCATAATTCTTTGCGTAGCGGAACAGCATCGTAACAAGCTGCTCGCGCGTAAGCTTTCCGTTCGGAACGAAGCTCGTTTCGGAAAATCCGTTAATTATGCCGTTTGCAACGCCCCAGCGGACGGCCTCGTAATAATAATTGCTCTTGCTGATATCCGTGAACTTGCATCCGTCTCCGGGTACGGTCGGACTGCCGGACATGCGCCACAAAACGGTTATAAACTGCGACCTGACGGTTGGGTCATCGGGAGAGAACGTTGTTGCCGTCGTGCCCTGCATAAGCCCCATCGTGTAGGCAAACCGAATATTGTTATAGCACCAATCGCTTGGCTTAACGTCGGTAAAGCGGTTTACATAACTATTATAGTCCGTGTTTGTGTATCTGGCAAACATGGCCGTTATGCTGTGATCCCTCACCGACGCTTATGAACTGATATTCGCCGTTATCGTCAAGAGTCGCGCTCACGCCGTCAACAAGCACATTTTTTGATGTAGTAGCCCTCGGGCTTCGACCTTTGAATTTGAGCGTTTCGCCGCGCGCGACATTCATCGTCTCGGGGCTTATCTTTCCGCCCTCGGCCTGAATGACGTGGATCTTGAACTCATACACAAGCTCGCCGTCATCGGTGTAGCTGTCATCGCCGGGATAGGGATCGAGCCTGTCGCCGATCGCCCAGCTCGCGGTGAAGGTGGTCGCCGTCGGCACCTCAACGCTGCTGCCGGCAGCATACAGCTCGTCGTTTGCCGCCCAGCCGCGCAGATGATATCCTTCGTAGTAGATAAACGGCAAAGTCACGGTTCCGCTCTTGTCTTCAAGAATGCCGACTATGCGGCTTCCCTTGTTGCGGTCAAGCGTCGCGTTACCAATCTTTATGGTGCCGTAGTCAAATATCTGAGCACCGCCGGTCGTGCGTATGCGGGCGTTGCGCTCGACATTAAGCGTGGCCCTTTCCTTGATCGTAAGCTTGCTGCCGCCGGGTATCTTATGAGGATTGCCGGAATCGAGAGCCGCGTTTACGATAAATTCGCCGCTGTAGAAAGTAAGATCGTATGCCGTGGGCTCCTCGGTCGCGACGGTCTGGATGGTCAGGCTTTCCTTTGAATAGAACGCGCTGTTGCACGAATCGTCGGCCTTCGGCTGCGAGTAAATGAACTTATCCCCATTGAGGTTTATAAGTCCGCCCCCTTTTTATTATGAACGTGCCGAGGAGCTGGTTCATGCTCTTTACGGAGACATTGGACATAATTATGAGCGAAAAGTCGGCGGTGTTGAGCGTAACATCATCGTCAAAAGACTATATCCTCGCGGTTTTTAGCTGAGCGTTTATAAGCAGCGTCACGACACCGCCGCCCTCGGCAGCGTTTGCGTCCTTGAGCCGCCAAAACGGAGAAATACTTTTTGTCCTTGAACTCGGCCTGATACCGCTTGTAGTCATGGTCGCCCTTTGTGTCGGACGCGGAGATGAGCACCGGGAAGCCGGTGACGCCCTGGAGGTAATACTCCTCGGAGTCGCCTATGCCCCAGTAGCAGTAGTTAGTCTCGGGATGGGCATCGACGTACATTTTGAGCGCCGAGGACACGTTCCTGGTGCGCGTCCCTCAACAGTCACATACTCTGCGAGTATGCATGCAGCGCCGGTGCCGTTGAAGCTCTGCACCGTGGGATACAAAACGCCCTTATCCGAAGGATAGCCCTGCTGGCAGGTACCGTAGAGATAATAGCAGTATTTGAGCACCGTACCGACCGGAGCGCCGGCAATTGCGCCGTAGGTCGATGCGCCGTTTACTGCGCCGTAGCTTGTGCAGTTAATGACGGTGCCCATATTGCCCCGCCGCCGATAATGCCGCCGGAGTTTGCCGCGCCTGCAACATTGCAGCTCGACCAGCAGTTTGCTATCGTGCCGAAATTGAAATCTGCGCATATGGCCGCGGAGTTTACGCCCTTGGACGTTACCGAGCCGCTGATGCCGAGGTTTTTTAACTACGGCGCTGTTGCCCGTCACCTGGCCGAAGAAGCCCTGATCGTCGGCCGTGCTGTTTATGTACAGATACTTGAGCGTATAGCCCTGACCGTCGAATATTCCCTTGAACGGCTCCTTCACCGTGCCGACCGGAGTCCACGCGGTTCCGCTTGCGGCCGAGTAGCTTAAGGACATGTCGATATCATGCGTCATGAAGAAGATTATGCCCTTGGTCTTGTAGCCTTCGTTGACATATTTTCTGAACGCAACGAGATCGTCCATATTGCTTATGCTGTAGCAGCCGCCCTCGACGCCGTCAGGGAGCGTGTGCCGTACAGTGCGCGCATGGTGTTTGTCGCCTCATAGTCGCCGCAGTAGCCGTCGTCCGCGCCGGTGCCGCTCAGCTTGGGGTTTACGAGAACCGGGAAATAGCCGTTTGCGCCGGGTATCTCGTTTATGGACGAGGCGGTGTGCCACGAGCAGTAAAGCTCGCTGTCCTGCTTATAGACCCAGGCATTGAGCGCCCGAGCATATCGTCGCCGGTGTAGCTGTCGATGGTGACGGCCCGCTTGAGGGTGCATTTCTGCGTTCCGTCAACATCGTACTTGAAGTACATGCAGTCGTTAAAAACGCTGTCCTTATCGGTCTTATTGTATAAATCGTCGATAAGGCCGTAGAGATAGTAGCAGTTATTGAAGGTCGAGCCGTTTGACCGCCCGACAAAGCCGGACTTCTCGCCCTCGTCGCTGGTGGTGTAAAAAAGCGGTCCGTAGGCCGCGCAGTTATTTATGGTGGAATTGTGCGCATAGCCGACTATGCCGCCGACCTCGGTGGAGGCCTGAATGATAACGGACGACCAGCAGTTTTCGATAGTGCAGCTGTTTGCTCTGCCGACTATGCCGCCGACCTCGTCATCGGCGAGCATCTCGCCGGCAACGCCGAGGTTTCTTATGGTGCTGCCCAGCACTGGCCGAAAAGTCCGGCCATGTCGATGAAGTCTGATACAAGATACAGTCCCGATACGGTGTATCCGCAGCCGTCAAAATTTCCGCGGAAATATGTAATGGTGGATATGCCCTGGTGGTTATTGAGCGTCGTGCCTATGGGGGACCCAGCCTGCGCCCTCGACGTCGATGCCCTGAGTCGTGATATTGACGTTATCGGTCAGATAGAAGTTTGCGTCCCTTGTGGGTAGCCCTCCTGAACGTACTTCGACAAAAGTCCGAGCTCGTCGCCGGTGGATATACTGTAGTTTCCTCCGGCCAGAGCATCCGTTTTACTGTCGTAAAGCTCCGTCATTGTCGCCGTGCATTTTATAGATCACGTTATACGGATTATCGGTGCGATCGACCTCCTCAGGCTGCTCGCGCTTATATATTCTAGGCTCGAGGGATCGTTAAAATATATATGCGCCGGGAAGCTTCCGCGCAGACGGGCAATGCTGGCAGGAGACATGTCCTGCTTCCAGTGGCGCATGTTCTGATTTGCGCCGAGCGTATCGACCCAATAGTTGAGCGCATTGAGCACCTTGAGCGTTTTCTGCCCGTTTATATTCACGCTGCGCGTGAGCGTATAGTCTCCGTTTGTGATCTTAAAGGGAACGTTTATGCTGTAGTTTCCGACGCTCGGGGTCCCGGAGACGTCGGAGTTGTCATTACTGTAGTAGCAATACTGCACGGTGCTGTTTACGGTCGATTCGCCGACTATTGCGCCATACTTATGGTTATCCGTAGCCGTACCGTAGGCCGCGCAGTTATATACGCGCGCATTGTCCATAGCCGACGATCTCGCCTGTTGCCTTATCGCCGTTTACGTTCATGCCCACCCAGCAGTTTGACACCGTGCCGGCACGCAGGAAGCCGACAATGCCGCCGGCATAGTCGTTTGCGGTTATGCCGCCGCCGACGCCGACATTTTTGATAACAGCATTGGTGCTGTTGTAGCCAAACAGGCCGGCAGGATCGTTGCACTTATTTATAATAAGCTCGTTTATGACAAAAGCCCTGGCCGTCGAAAACGCCCTTAAAGCTGTTGGTCTCGCTGTTCCCTATGGGCCCAGCTCTCGCCCTTATAAAACGAGCCGTTTATTACGATGCTGGTCGCCTGTGAGGAAGAAAGGTCGCGCCCTCGGTATTGTGACCCTCGTTTACGAATTTTGCGAGCATCTCAAGCTCTTTTACGTCGCCTATGCTGGTAGCATATGCCGGGCTGAGCATCCGACTGCGACTCATAGAGCGTTTCCATGGGGACACTGTCTTTATAAACAGGCGTTTCTGCCGAATAGCCGGGGTAAGCCTGAGAGGGATTGGGGTACTTTCCGCCCGTGCGTTCTATGCCTTCGGCGGTCGTATTCAAAACCCACTTGCGCCATTTCGCGCCGCCGTCGGCCGACGTCCATGCGTTGAGAAGCTCAACGAGATTGTCGCTCGTCACACTGCCGACGGTTTTTCCTTCTCCGTCAGGCAGACGGTGGGGCTGGATGAGAAGCGGGCGTGTCAATGCTGCTGGCAGCATCGCGCTCGCCGACGCTGCCATTGTTCTCCGCGCTGTTGTAGGCATAATAGGCACACTCGATCTGCGCATTGGCAACCCTGCCGGCGATAGCGCCGACATTGCCGGTGCCGCTTACGCTGCCGTAGTTTGCGCTGTTTATGATCTTGCCGCCCGATGACGATCGCGGCAAGGCCGCCGTTATTGCCCGGTTCCGCCGACCTTGACGGCGCTCCAGCAGCTTTTACGATCTTGCCGGACAGCGTTGATGCTATGCCGGCCGCATTTGGGCCGTTTGAAACGCCGTTAACGCCGAGGTTCATGATGACGGCATTGGCGCCGGCGTTTTTGAAAAGATATGTTATCAGACCCACGACCGCGTATCCGCAGCCGTCGAGCGTGCCTTCAAAGGCGTACTTATCCGTACCGATACCGTTCCATAGTATTGCGGCGCATATCGACGTCGGCCTTCAAATAGAATGTAACACCCTTGGTGTTTCTTCCGGCGGCAACATAGTCGGCAAGCGCTATGATATCGTCGTTATTTACGATCCTGTAGCACTGACCGGCAACCGCATCGCTGCTTGCCCTCAGAAGCTGCTCGACAGAGCCTGTGCATTCATAGCCGCTGCTGTCAACAAGCGCCGAGGCTTCCGGAGCATAGCAAAACAGCCCCAGAACCATGGTGAGGCACAAAGCATGCTCAGCGCCCGTTTGAATCCGTTCTTCATCTTCCGTCCTCCTTGAGGATGTTATTGTATAGATATAAATATCCATAATCATTTTACACTTGAAAAATGAGAAAATAATGAGAAAATTATTAGAGAAGGATTAGAGGGCATTGACAATATAATTAATCGCAAATAGAATAAGGAAAAACGGGAGGATGAGAGATATGAGAACGCTTGTTGTTGAAGATGAAAAGCACCTTAACAGGATGATTTCCGAGGCAATACTCGACGAGGGGTACAGCGTTGACTCCTGCTTCAACGGTCTTGAGGCGCTGGAGCTTTGCGAATGCGCGGAATACGACGTTATCGTGCTCGATATAATGATGCCGAAGATGGACGGCTTCGAGCTTGTGCGCAGGCTGCGCGCTGACGGCTGGCAAAACGCCGGTAGTGTACCTTTTACATCGCGCGACAGCGTTTCCGACAAGGTGCGCGGACTTTGAATCCGGCGGCGGCGATTACTACATGGTAAAGCCCTTTTGACTTTCGCGGAGCTTATAGCCGTTATACATGTTATGGCGCGCAAAAGCGGCGACAATCACTCAAACATATACAAGCTTGCAGGATCTCACTCTCGACATTGCGGCAAAGCAGGTCACGCGCGGCGGAAAAGTTATTGACCTGACCGCGAAGGAGTATGCGCTTCTTGAATTTATGATGCGCAACAGGGCATGGTCCTCTCTCGAGCAGATCGAGAACAATCTCTTGGAACTACAAATACGAGGGTGGCTCGAACGTCGTCAACGTATACATCGGCTACCTGCGTAAAAAAAAATCGACGAGGGCTTTGACAAGAAGCTTATACACACCGTTTGGGGGCATCGGCTGGGTGCTCAGGGAGGACTGAGAGGATGTCTGCAAAGCTCAGGCTGACGGTTTGGATAGCGGCAATGATGCTGGATCCTGTGTGCCATCATGCTGTTTTTTCATCATCTGGGTCGATCGCACAGGGGCTTGTAAACGATTCGCCCGGAGCGGCTTGTTGAAACGGTCACTCACAACGAGGAAAAAGTTTGAGGCCGAGCACAGCGAAATTGCCTGGGACGACGTTGATTTTTATATCCGCGGAGTTTACTGCGCGTTTTACGACGAAACGGGAAAGCTTCTTCGCGGCGTCACGGTCGATGGGCTTAATCCCTCGGATATTCCGTTTGACGAATACGTAGTCCAAAGCATTCCGCTTGACGGCGACGAGTTTTTTGGTGTACGATGCACGGCGCAGACCCGTGACGGGCAGACGATCTGGATACGCGGCATTGCCCCGGGACCGACGACTACGGCGCGGCGCACACCGTCATTATAATGACCGCCATGCTGCTGCCGGTGATACTTATAATCAGCATAATCGGCGGCTGGATAATCTCCAAGCAGGCCTTTGCGCCGGTCGAAAAAAATAACTCAGACGGCAAACTCGATAAGCGACGGCAACGACCTCACCGAGCGCAGCGCTTTGGCGGCCCATCAGGTATCGCGCTTTTCAAACACCTTGACGGCATGTTTGACAGGCTGAGCGCTCGTTTTCCGGCGGAAAAGCAGTTTACCTCCGACGCTTCTCACGAGCTGAGAACTCCCGATAACGTCATAAGCAAGCTGCGACCGCGCAAAGCGCAAGGACGCGTAACGCGCGAGATTTCCTGCGAACGCTTGACGTTATCGGGACGAACAGGCGAACCAGCAACGGCTTTTGCTCGTAAACCATCTGCTGAGCCTTACACGGCTCCAGCAGGGCGCTGAGCGCTATCCGCCGAGGGCGACGTGTCGGAGCTTGTGCGCGAGGTATGCGAGGACTATATGCCGAGGACGGGCGCGGCATAAGCGTGCACACGGATATCGGGACGGAATATGCGCGCGCTACAATGCGCAGCGTTTGCAAGCCTTGTGCAGAACCTTTTGCGAACGCATACCGCTACGGCAACGAGGCGGCAACATATGGCTGCTTCAGCGCCGGCGCGCAGACGGCAGGATGAAGCTCACCGTGCGCGACAGACGGCATAGGCATTGCTCCCGATGAGCAGGATAAGATATGCAGCGCTTCTGGCAGGCCGACGCGGAGTGAAAACCCGGCAGTGGTCTCGACTTCCTCTCGTAAAAATTGCCGAGCTGCACGGCGGCTCGGTTAGCGTTGAATCCGCTCCCGGCTCGGGCAGCGCTTCACGGTAATAATTTGATAAAAAAAGACAGAGAATAGCCAATTTGGACTATTCTCTGTCTTCGTTTTCCTTGTTCTTCTGGTTCCTGATTTCATTCACGATTACCTGCGCCGCACCAACGATATCGCGCTACAGATAGATAATGTAGCTCGGTTCAACACCGCCGCCGTTTATGGGGTTTGCGGTCGAGTCCACTGCCGCCTATAAGAAATATTGCCATCAGCAGCATTGCGATCAGCGCCTTTTTTCATGAGCAATACGTAACCGAACGAAGGTTACCGAG
>VOFC01005832.1_pt1 | contig 41564 bp, 67 predicted proteins | sample 5384161 | NCBI WGS metagenome assembly VOFC01 (sample SAMN12384722, study PRJNA508395) | human gut metagenome | isolation source: healthy gut B | host: Homo sapiens
CATGGTGCGCAGTTTTGCGCCGTCTGAATATCCACCTCGCTGTCGCCCACATAGATGGCCCTATCCCGGGGGCAGCCCAGCTCCTTCAAGGCGCAAAGCACCAGATCCGGCGCGGGCTATGGCAGATCGTCCCGCTGGCTCGAAGGCCGGCACGCCGGGGGAAGAACTTCTGGGCCAAAGCCTTGGTGGGGGTCGGGCTTATTGGAGACGATGGCCACCTGCACTTCCGGATTTCCGGAGTCTGTCCAGCAGCTCCGGAATCCCCGGATAGGGGCGGGTCTTGATGTTGCTGGGCCTGGGTACCAGGCCTTATACTCTGTCAGCAGCAGGGCCGCAAATTCCTCCTCCCCACCGTATCCGGCGGCCCGGCGCATGAGCTTTCCCGCACCGTTTCCTACAAAGGCGCGCACCTCCTCCAGCGTCCTGGCCGGGTAGCCGTGGGCCATGAGCACATGGTTCACGGAGTCCTGCATGTCCTCCAGGGTGTCCAGCAGCGTGCCGTCCATGTCAACAGCACGGCCCAAAATTTCCGGCACTTTCTGTGCAGCCTCGGCAGGTACAGCAGTAGACTGCTGCCCAGTATCAGCAACATGGCCAATAGTCAAAGGCCGTCCGTTCCCGGAGGACTATCGCCCCTGGAGGATCGTGGTGAAGAAGACAGGCTTAGCGTGCAAAACAGGCTGGCCCGGTCACCGATATGACTCCGAGGCTATGGGCTGCAGGGTGCAGCTAAAGCCGGTACACACCACCGCCAGGAGGGCGGCGATGATACCCCACTCCCCCGCCGAGGGCAGCCGGGGCGACTCAAACAGGAAGGAAGCCAGCAGTGCATACAGGCCCAGAAACCATCCCAGTACGCAGGACGGAGCCATCGTCTTGTGGCTGATAGTGGTCGGTAAGTGACGTGGCCACAGCGCACAAAAAAGCCGCCAGCAATGCCATGCAACCATGATATGGCACAGCAGTCTATAGGGCTTTTAATTGATATGATGAGCTGACTGAAAGAAGTGGGCGGTTAAGGATAATAGCCAGATTCCTCTGGTGTATGAGAAAACCAGCCTAGGCGGCAGGCTGTTTTGAGGGGGCTGAAGACCTGCAGTTTCATCGTCTAGGCAGCAAGATAGGCCCAACAGTACCCGGCCCAAAACCGCAAGGCTCCAGCCCTCGACCATCTTTTGTTGAGAGGGCAACAGTAGGAGCAACAGGTGTTATGGCAAAAACCGCGCTTTGATATTGTATGGCGTCGATGAAAGTTTTGAACCCATTTTGTTTGAATCATTGGGAGAAACAGAGTTTATGGGATAGCCAGCGCCATCAGGTTCTGGTTTTTCCAGATGATGATGACTCTCCAGTATCGGCTCATTTTCGTTCCCTATGTGATATAATTGCGACTATGGCGCGAAGGAAAACCCCGATGATTCCCTTTATTTTTAGTCCTTTGAAAGCCGGAAGTTCGTATTTAGAAGAAATTCGTTTTGCCCAGATGAAAAACGTGAACGATCTGGTCTATTGGCTCCTGGTTCATTTTCAGGCGGTTCAGATCGTGGCTTCAGCCCCGGGTGTTTTGGCTTTGTTGTTTAGTGGCGACGATTCACCGCCCACGTTGATAGCACCATTGGCGGTTTGTGGCGTCGATCTTGGCCGCCTGCTTGACCTGTATCTGGCCTATGCTTGAACTCCGGGGCTGGCGAGTGGCGCGATCCTTGCTTCTTCAGGTCCTGATTGGTGAATGGTTCCTCCTTGATGAAGAGGCCTGAATTCATCATTAGGCCCTACGCTGATTTGATCCCCTGAACACCATTTTGTCTCTCAATAGAGATTCAGTCAGATCTTCTGGGCTTTTGAGGAATTTTAGGGGAATATTCAGCGGATTACCTATGGGTCTGTACACATCCCACAACTCTGTTTTATGGAAATTGGTTTTTACTTCATCCTCTTTACTCCAAGACGACTGAACATTGTCTGGGGCGATAATTGTTTGCTGAATTTTGATGAGCTGAGTTCCCCTGAAAGCATTGCTGGTGGCTCTGAGGCTGACCTCCTGGCGAGAGGAATCTTCCATCCCCTTCTGTTTTCTGGCAAAGTCTGTCCACTATCTTCAACCTATTAACTGCCTGCATGGTCTGTCCCTCTGTAAGTGGCTGCATCCAATTTGCCTGGCTCATCAAGCTGGCTTCCTGCCTCTGATCCTTGATCCAGTGTAATCTCTTTGCGCTAAGTGGCCTTCCGGAGTTGGCGGCATTAATTTGATCACTTCGCCTCTGGGAGGTGTACTCCTGCCTGGTCCCCTGACGATCCACAGCTGATGGTGGTCCATTTCCGGCACTGCCAGTTTATTTGAGCGAGGTTGGCACATGGTCCAGGTTGTGCTGTCCTGAGGCCTCTGCTCTTGGTTTATGATGCCCTGATGTTGGTCTGATGGTTTTGGTGATGTCTATTAGTGATGAAGTGGATCTCTGCCTGATCGTCAGACCACTTCCCTCGGTCTCCTGTCCACCCAGTGGGTTGCTCGATGGATGAAGCCTGCACCTGCTCGGTTGTCGATGTTCAATTTTGGCGGCAGGCCTGATGATGTTTGGCGTGAAGTCCGGTCACGCCCGCGAAAACCCATCCTGACTCTGGGTGTGGTCCCATTTGGGCTTTGAACTGTCGTCCGGTAACCTCCCTGGGTTTCTGGGTTTGCTTTTGAACAGGTTTGTGAACCAGGCGCAGCCTGGCTCTGTTTCCTGACGCAGCGAGCCAGAACAAAATGATCTGTGTTGAGCTGGAGACAAAATAATCTCACAGGATTAGGTCTGCATTCTCTGGCCTTCTTTCTCCTGAGTTTGCCGCCAAGAAAAGTTTGCCTTTGTTTTGATTCATTCGATTGTTCCTCCTGATCTCTGAGCCCAAAGGCTGTAGCTCCCATTGATATCTGTGCTAAAATTTTGCATAGGCCTCTGGTCTAGGGTCTCCTTGCACTCAAGTTTTGTGGTGGCGGAAGCCTTTCAATTTGTGGTTGTAATAGTCCGCACAGACAGACAATCTCTCTTCCAGCAGTGGCCGCGTCCGCCTGCCGGTAGTGGTAGAAAAATGGCGTTATAAATTGTCCGAAATGAAGCGGTCCTGCCACCGCCGCGCCGGTCTTTGAATGAGCAGCTTTTCAGACAGTTCCGCCCATCCAGTCCAGCGATTTCGCCCGCATGGTGACATGTGTTGGCGTGAAGAAGTTTGGCGGGCGTAGTTTCCTCCGGCGTTGATAAGTTTTGATCTGTTCGTTGCGCATGGCGTTCTTTGCGTAGAACATACTCCTGGAGTACTGGTTTCTGCGGATACGCGTTTGCCTTTGTCTTTGAAGCCAGCCCTCCCGCAGCTGCGGAGGACACCGACGACACCTCCGGTTCACTACCACGGTCACCTGTAATGAAATGCCTCCAGCCTTCCTTCCCGTTTGGTGGTTGCTGCCGCCGCTGCGGCCGCCGTCAGATGCCCCCTGATGGATGGGATTGAAGGTGCCGCCGTAAATTCCGATCCGCATGGTCACACACTCCGGCGGGGCGCCTTCACCAGCTCGATCTTGCGCTTGGTTTTATCGCGCTGCATGCGGTACAGGACGAATTTGTTCCCGATGACCTGCACCACCTCACTGCGGGTGGCCACCTTCAGCTCCTCGGCAGCCTCCGCGCAGTGAGCATGGAATTCTCCAGCACCTTGCCCCTTAACCAGCTCCGGGCCTCCAGGCATCGTCCGCCTGCTTCACCAGATTGTCGCTGATACCGTCCTTACCTATATGAATGATGGTGTCCAGGGGGGTGGATTGAAGGCCCCGCAGCTGGGCACGCTGCTTGCTTGTCAGTTCCATAATCAGTTCTTCTCCAAATACTCTTTAATTTCACCGCAAAGGCCCGCAGGGCATTGCCCCGGTGGCTGACGGCGTTCTTCTCCTCCGCCGTCATCTGGGCGAAGGTCTTGCGCAGACCCGGCACAAAGAACACCGGGTCGTAGCCGAAGCCGCCGTCCCCCAGAGGGGCGTAGGCAATGGTGCCCGGGCATTCGCCCTCCGCCGTCAGCTCCGTGCCGTCGGGGGAATAGGCACAACCACCGAGGGTGGAAGTGGGCCGCCCGGGTCATGGAGCCCCGCATGTTCTGCAGCAGCAGGGCGGCAGGGCCGCATCGTCATCCAGACCGCCGTAGCCGGGCGGAGTTACCCCGGGGCGCCGTTTAGGCGTCTACGCACAGGCCGTCTGTCGTCGGCGATGGCCGGCAGGCCGCTGGCCTCCATGACGGCCCGGGCCTTGATGCGGGGGCGTTTTCCGTAAAGGTTGCGCCGTCCTCCTCCGGCTCAAGGTCCAGACCCAGATCCGATTGGAGCTCCACCTCCACGCCCAGCTCACCTAAGATTTTCTGCATTTCTGCCAGCTTTCCCTTGTTATGGGATGCCAATACGAATTTCATAATGCCGTCTCCTTTACCGGTCCAGAATTTCCCGCTGCTTCGCCATGAGCTCCCGGATGCTTAGCGCACAGGCGCACCAGCTCCTGCTGCTCCGAGAGGGTAAAGCTTCGGCCCTCGCCGGTGCCCTGGGCTCAATGAGTTCTCCTTTTTCGTTCATGACGCAGTTCAGGTCCACCTGGCCCGGCTGTCCTCGCTGTAGGGCAGATCCAGCACAGGCACCTCGTCGATGATGCCCCGCACTCACTGCCGCCACCTGCTGGATAATGGGGTCCCGCATTACCTTCCCCTTCCGCCAGCAGCTTGCGGCAGGCCAGGCCAGGGCCACAAAGCCGCCGGTAACGGAGGCATGGTACGGGTGCCGCCGTCCCCTGCAAAACATCGCAATCCACGGTGATAGTCCGATCCCCCCAGAGGCAGCCATATCCACCGCCGCGCGGCTGCGGCCTATAAGACGCTGAATTTCCGCACTGCGCCGGAGAGCTTCAATTTATCAACATCCCGGCGGGAGCGCTCCCGGTTAGCCCGGGGCAGCATGGAATACTCCGCCGTCACTCCAGCCGTGGCCCTCCGGCACATGGGGCGGCGTTTTCCTCCACCGAGGCGTTGCACAGCACCACCGTGTCGCCGCAGCGAATCAGCACACTGCCCTCGGCGAATTTTATATAGTCCTTCGTCAGCTCCACGGGGCGAAGCTGGTCAATGGCCGTCCGTCTGCTCTGGTCATAGTCTCCCCCCTGTTAAAACAGATCGTTTACAAATTCCTCTGGGTCAAAGGGCTTCAGATCGTCGATGCCCTCACCCACGCCTACAAATTTAACCGGCACGCCCAGCTCCCTTGCGATGGCGATAACGATACCGCCCTTGGCCGTGCCGTCCAGCTTGGTAAGCACGATGCCCGTTAGGGCCCGCCGTCTCCTTAAAGCTCGGGCCTGGATAAGCCCGTTTTGTCCGGTGGTGGCGTCCAGCACCAGCAGGCGTCTCCCGGCCTGCCTCCGGCAGCTCCCGGTCGATGATCTTGCGGAGCTTTGGCCAGCTCCGTTCATCAGGTTCTGCTTATTGTGCAGGCGGCCCGCCGTATCGCACAGAACCACATCTATGTTCCGGGCCTTGGCCGCCTGCAATGCATCAAAACAGCACCGCCCGGGGTCGGCCCCCTCATGCTGGCGCACGACTTCACCTCCGGCCCGCTTGGCCCAGATCTCCAGCTGGTCGGCGGCAGCGGCCCGGAAGGTATCCGCCGCGCACAGCAGCACCTTTTTCCCCTCCGCTTCAGGCGGCTTGGCCAGCTTACCGATGAGGTGGTCTTGCCTACGCCGTTGACGCCGATGACCAGGATCACCGTGGGGCGGGTGGAGGTGTCCAGAGCAGTTTCGCCCACGGACAGCTTCTGCAGCCAATATCTTCCGCAGCTCCGCCTTCACCTGCTCCGGATCCTTCATATCATAGCTGAAGACGGCGTTGCGCAGGGAGTTCACCGACTCAGCGGCGATATTCACCTCCCACGTCCGCCAGGATCAGGGACTCCTCCAGGTTATCAAAAAATTCGTCGTCCAGCTTCTCCCAGTTCACATCCCCGAACCAGGCCTGTAATTTCTTGAGCTTGCTGAAAATACCCATATGCTGCCTCCTGTTCCAAATTATAAAAAATATACCGCTTTATAAGGGCTGATGGTCCCCACGACATCGCGGCGGCGTGAGGTTCGCGCCGCCCTACGCAGTGACATGCCTCAGGGCGGAACCGGCTGTGTCTCACCGCACAGCGCACCTCTTGAATAAAAACGTCATTGTGCGGCCAGTGCGCACACCGGCTGCGGCCATCCGCTTTCCTCACTTGATTTTCATTTCCTTGCTCAGCTCATTGAGGTTGGCCGTGAGCACCGTGGAGACGCCCCTGCTCCTGCATAGTGATGCCGTAGAGCACGTCCGCCCTCCTCCATGGTGCCGCGCCGGTGGGTGATGACGATGAACTGGGTCTTGCCGGCAATGCGCCGCATATACCTGGGCGTAGCGCACCACATTGGATTCGTCCAGCGCCGCCTCAATCTCGTCCATCACGCAGAACGGCGTGGGATGCACCTTCAGTATGGCAAAATACAGGGCGATGGCCACAAATGCCTTCTCCCCGCCTGAGAGCAGCGACAGGGTCTTCAGCTGCTTCCGGGGGCTGGGCCTTGATCTCAATGCCGCAGTTCAGCGAGGTCGTCCGGATCCTCAATTCCAGTTGGCCCGGCCACCGCCGAACAGCTCCAGGAAGGTCTCCTGGAAGCTCTGCTTGAGTATCTCAAACTGGGTGGCGAAGATCTCCGTCATCTGCTTGGTAATCTCCTCGATGATGCCCAGCAGCTCCTCCTTGGCCTTCTCCACATCGTTGCGCTGGTCGGAGAGGTAGGTATAGCGGGTGTTCACCCGGTCAAACTCCTCAATGGCGCCGATGTTGATGGCTCCCAGGCCCTTGATCTCCCGGTTCAGCTCGGCGATGCGCCGGGTGGCCTTGGGCACGCTCTCCAGCTCGACACGCAGGGCCTGGGCATCGCTGTGGCTTAGCTCGTACCGCTCCCACAGCTTATCCAGAATTTGCTTTTCCTCCAGAGTGCTGCCGTTTAATTTGCCCTCCAGGCGGGTGACCCTCGCTCGCAGTTGAGGAGTGTGTCATTGCAGGTGCGGCTGAGGCGGTCCGTCTGGCTGCGGCGGGTCTCCAGAGCCAGCTTCTCCTCCGAGAGCTTCTGCAGTGCCTGCCGATGCTCCTCAATGCCGCCGCGCAGTTCCCGGCCTCCTCTGCTGCCGTTCCTCCTCGGCCCGAGCCTGGGCCATAGCCTGCTCCATTTGGGCGCGCAGACTCTCCCGGTCGGTGTGCTCGCCCTCCAGGCTCTCCCGCAATCGGGACAGATCCTCCATGCTGCGCCGGGCGCTTTCGCCCTCGGCGGAAAGCGCCGCCTGTTGGGCCTTTTTCTCCGTCAACCGGTCCGTCATTTCACCCAGGCCCTGCCGGGCAGTCTCCTGCCGGCGCTGCAGCATTTCTATTTCCTCCCGGGTCTCTTCCGCCCGGGAGTAAAGTCCGCAATGTCCGGCGGATAGTATCCATCCGTCCGGCGTCGTCGGTGCTGCGCTTTTGCAGGTTTTCCTGCTGGATGCGCAGGCTCTTGCTGGTGGTCAGGCTGTCCAGCAAAATATCGAAGTGGTTCTTGCGGCCCTCCAGGGTCAGCACTCCGGTCATTGGCCTGGCGCTGCTGGTCCCGGGCCACCTCCAGCTCGTACTGGGCCTTCTGCAGCTCCCGGTTGGCACTCTCGGCCATGAGGGAGGCGTCCTGAAGCTGAGATTGGAGTCTTTTTCAGCTTTTTGTCCAGCTGCTCCAGCTCCCCGGCCCGGGAGAGAATACCCGCGTTGCGGCTGACGCTGCCGCCGGTCATGGAGCCGCCGGCGTTGATGACCTGGCCGTCCAGAGTGACGATGCGGAAGCGGTTGTCGTGGTGCTTGGCCATCTGTATGCCGCAGTCCAGATCCTCCACCACCACGGTGGCACCCAGGAGATTGGCGATCACGCTGTCATAGCGCGCGTCACAGCGCACCAGATCCGAGGCAACGCCCACGAAGCCGTACTCGTTTTCCAGCCCGTTTTCCCGCAGGCTCCTGCCCCGGATGGTATCCAGAGGCAGGAAGGTGGCCCGGCCGCCGTCCCGCTGCTTCAGCAGACCGATGGCGTTCTTGCCGTCGTTTTTTGTGTCCACCACGATGTGCTGCAGGGCACCGCCCAGGGCGATCTCAATGGCCACGCTGCAATCCTTGTCGGTGTGGATGAGATTGCCCACCGGGCCGTGGATGCCCGAGAGCGTCCGGCCTCGGCGGCTCGCATGACGATCTTCACCGCCTTGGAAAAGCCTTCATACTCCTTCTCCATCTCGCTGAGCAGGCGGATCCGGTCGGAGATAGTCTTTTCCTGTAGGGAGAGCTGATTTTTCTGCTCTATACTCTCTTGGCTCGGCGCTGGCGGCCCTCCATTTTCAGGCTGTGGCCACCGATGATGTTGGCGGCAGCCTGCTCCTCCTCCCGGGCGGACAGCAGCTCCTTTTTCGTTCTGTGCGGCCTCCCGGCGGGTCTGCGTCAGCTTTTCCTCGCTCTGTGTCAGTTCCTCCGTCAGCTCCGCCGTGCGCTGGGCGATCTCGTCCGACCCGGCAGTAATAGCAGACAGCTCTGCCTGGGCCTGGGCCGACCCGGCTACCTCCTGGGCCTCCCGGCGGCAGCTGCTCCAGTTGGGCCGCCGCCGCCGCTGCCGCATCGCTACTGCCGCGCATTTCCTCGCAGAGGGCTGCTATCTCGTTTTCCAGGGTCCGGGCGGAGGCGTCTATTTCCTCCATGCGCCGGGCCATGACCTGCATCTGCTCGTGCAGGGACTCCGTGCGGCTGCGGCTCTCGCTCATCTCCCGATCCATGCGCTCGATGGTCTCGGCGTGGTGCTGAGCCGTGGTCCGAGCCACGGCGGCGGCGGATTCATGCTCGCCTATGGCGCTCTCCAGGGCTGAGATCCTTCCTCGCTTTTCCTCGGCAGCGCAGTCGTTTTCATGGAGCAGGCGGGAGCATTCCTCCGCCTGGGCATATACCCGGTCCAGCTCGTCCTGGGCCTTTTTCTGGTCGGCCTGGGCCGTCTCAAAATCCGCTTGCAGCTTCAACCGGTCCGCCTTCAGCTTCTGCAGGTTCTCCAGCCAGACGCTGATCTCCAGGGTCCGCAGCTCATCCCGGAGCACCAGGTATTTCTTGGCCGTCTCCGCCTGCTTGTGCAGGGGCTCCACCTGCAGCTCCAGCTCGGTGATCTTATCGTTGATGCGCACCAGGTTCTCCTCTGTGCGCTGGAGCTTCCGCTCGGACTCCTCCTTGCGGTGGCGGTACTTGCTGATGCCCGCCGCCTCCTCGAATACCTCCCGCCTGTCGTCGCTGCGGACGGAGAGGGATCTCATCGATCTTACCCTGGCCAATGATGGAATAGCCCTCCCGGCCCATGCCGGTGTCCATGAACAGCTCATTCACGTCCTTGAGCCGCACGGATTGGCGGTTGATATAATACTCAGACTCCCCGCTGCGGTAATAGCGGCGGGTCACCGCCACCTCCGCCTCATCGCGGTTAAATATATGCTCGGTATTGTCAATGACCAGCGTCACCTGGGCAAAGCCCATGGCCCGGCGCTTTTCGGTGCCGCCGAAGATTACATCCTCCATCTTGGCGCCGCGAAGCTGGCGGCTGTTTTGCTCACCCATGACCCAGCGGATGGCATCGGATATATTGGACTTTCCGGACCCATTGGGGCCACGATGGCGGGTGATGTCCTCGCCAAAGTTTAGCACCGTTTTGTCCGGAAAGGACTTGAAGCCTTGAATTTCCAAAGCCTTTAAGTACACGCAGTTCACCTCGATTCAAAATACTGCCCTTTTCACTCGATGGCATACTTTAACTGAATAATTGTAGCAGAAAGCGCCGCCGTTTTCAAGGCTAAAATAAATGTCCCAAGCCCAGCGTTGTAGGAATACAACACATGTCCTCCCAAGTTCGTGAAAAAAAATATCTTGCATTTCACTGTCGTATGGGGTACAATGCCTTCGGCGTATACCAAACACACGCCAAAAATATGCGCTGCATCCGGGTTGGCCGGAGCGGCAGCAGGAGGTTTGAAAAGTGAATCAGAAAACAAAGAACTTGGTGGGCGCAGGTGTGTTCACCGCCATCGTCTTGGTGCTGCAATTTTTAGGCGGTACCTTCCAAATCGGAGGGCTAAACATCAATGTATCCCTGGTACCCATTGTGGTGGGCGCTGCGGTATACGGATGGAAGGTAGGCGCCTGGCTGGGCCTTATGTCCGGCGCAGTGATCCTCGTTGCCGGGCAGGCAGCGGCTTTTCTGCCTGTTAATCCCTTTGGGCACCATTGTAACGGTTCTGGTGAAAGGTACGCTGTGCGGCCTTATCGCCGGTCTTGTGTACACAGCCCTAAGCAAGAAGAATCAGTGGCTGGCCATTATCATGGCGGCCATTGTCTGCCCCGTAGTGAACACGGGCGTGTTTCTGCTGGGCTGCCTGGTGTTCTTCATGGACACTCTCAACGGCTGGGCTGCCGCTCTGGGCTATGAAAGTGCCGGAGCGTACATGGTTTTGGGTCTGGCGGGCGGCAACTTCTTACTGGAGATCGGCGTGAATGTGGTGCTGGCTCCGGTGATCTCCCGGCTTATCGCCATCGGCAAGAAGAAGTAAGGCGGTGGACGAAATGCTGCTGACCGTTGATATAGGCAACTCCAATATCGTTTTCGGCCTGCCGGAGGGCGATGGCCGGTCGCGCAAGCTCTACCGCCTGGGCACCGTAGCAGATCGCCCGGCGGAGGAATACTTCGCCCTGGCAGATAGCCTCTTTGCCCGGGAGAGTGTGGATTTTTCTCAGGTAGAGGGGCGGTCATCTGCTCCGTGGTGCCGGTTTTGGTGCCGGTTTTATCCCAAGTGGTGCAGCACCTGACGGGAATCGTGCCCTACATCATTACCCCTCTCTCTCCAAAAGTGGCTTGACCCTGGCCATCCCGGAAGCGGATACTCTGGGAAATGATATTTTTGGCAGGCGATGCCGCTGCTGCGGCAGAATATCCCCTGCCTGCCATCATCTTTGATATGGGCACTGCCACCACCGTAACGGTAGTGGATAAGGACCGACGGTACATCGGTGGGGCTATCCTGGCCGGGGTGCGGCTGGGTATCCAGGCCCTGTTTGCAGGCACGGCGCAGCTGCCGTCGGTGCCTATCCAGGCACCGAAGCAGGCCATCTGCGGCACGGCGCTGGAATCCATCCAAAGCGGCGCTGTGTTCGGCGCCGCAGCCATGATGGACGGTCTGGCAGATCGATTTGAGGCAGAGCTGGGGCAGAAATGTACGCCCTGGCCACCGGCGGCCTGGCGGCTGCATTGTCCCCCTACTGCCGCAAGGATTTCATCTACGACGAGAGCCTGCTGCTGCGGGGCATGGAGCGGATCTATCGGCTAAACTGTAAGCAATAGGTCCCAAAAACGCATTGCCGCTGCCCCCCAAAAAACCTGGCAAATACATTGTAATGAAATTTATTTAAGCCGAAAAAGGGGCTTGCCGTCTGTAATTTACAGACGACAAGCCCCTTCAGCTTTTGCCTTGATCCTGCAATTGCTGCAGCATTTCAGCGGTGACCATATTCAGCACCATTTGATCTGATGTGGTATAGCTGCATGGAATGCTGCGGCGGCTTCTGTGCTCAACAGCAACGGCTTCCGCACGGTCTCAATTGCGGGTTTCCTCAGCTCCGCCGCATACCCTTGTTTGACATACCTTTTGCTATAAAAACGCCCTCTTTCTTAGTTCAAGTACTATACCATACTTATCTAACAAATAGGGTGCGGTTCATTCCCTTGCGGCGTTCTGTTTTCCTATAGCACTTTAAAATCATTACGGAGCCAGTGTACACTGGCTCCGTAATCTGTTCTCCTGCCGCTGCGTTAACATTATGTGCACAGCGGACTATTGCTCTTTGTGGAAAACCATTGGTTTTTCCCACAAGCTCTTATTTTCGGCACTCCTCCGTGATGCGCTGCTTCAGCTCCCGCATCTGTGGCTCGTCCACATCCCGGGGGTAGGCGTTGTCTGCCAAGCTGCACTCCCACAGGCTGCTGTCCGAGTGCATCACCACAATCTTCTGTGCAAGCAAAATAGCTCGTCCAGCTGGTGGGGTCACCAGCACAATAGTCCGGGGCATCCGAGCCTGATCTGCAAAAGCTGGCTCTGCAGCTCTGCCCGGGTAAGAAAAATCCAGGGCCGCAAAGCGGGCTCGTCCATTAAGAGCAGCTCCGCCTGTCCCGCCAGCACCCGGGCCAATCCCAGCCGCTGCTTCATACCTGTGGATAGCTCCGCCGGGGTCAGATCCGCATAGTCTGTTAGACCCACCATCTCCACAAAATCCTCCTGACAGCTGCAGCCGCTCCTCCGGGTGCGGCCCACGCCGCAGGCCATAGCTACATTGCGCAGGACGCTGGTCCAGGTGATGACATAGGATCGGGACTGAGTACCGCTCCATGGCCTTCAGAATGGTGTCGATAGCCTCCTGACCGAAGTCGTTCTCGCTCTTACCGTTGAGGGCATAGGCCTCGTCGATAAAGAGCACGCCGCCGAGAGCCTTTTCGATGACCTTCTGGGTTTTCATCGCCGTCTGGCCCACATAGCCCGCCACCAGGCCACTGCGGTCCACCTCCACCAGCTGGCCCTTGGACTGAATGTCCAGACTGTGGTAGATACGGGCCATCATGCGGGCCATCATGGTCTTGCCGGTGCCGGGGTTGCCGGTGAAAACCATGTGCAGGGACATGTCCGTGGTGGGCAGGTCGTGCTGCCGCGGCGAAGCTTGGTATACCGGAGGCCATGTTGATGAGGTTGTGGACCTCCTCCTTGACGGTTTGCAGGCCGATGTAGCCGTCCAGCTCCGCCAGCAGGTCCTTCATGTCCTCCTTGGGCAGAGACTCCGGGGCCTCCGACTGCTGCTCCGGGCCGCCGGACTTCTTGTCCTGACGGGGGGGCCATTTTTCCGGCATCCGGGGCCTTTTCCGGCGTTTTGTCCGCCGGGGACAGGGGCGTGCCCCAGAAATCCTCGCATTCATGCTGCGCAGGTTCCGCTCCGTCATGGAGCGGATCACGTCCAGCTGCTGGAGGATGATCTCGTCTTTTTATCCATTATCCGCGCTCCTTCCGTGGGATAGCTTTACATATGGGCTCATGGCCCGCAGCAGCAGGGCCGACACGAAGCCCGTCAGGGCTCCGGTAAACAGGGACACCACCAAAAGAAACGGCAGGTATCCCAGCACGGCGGTGTTGCCCAGGGTGATCAGGGCCGCGGCCATCTGGCCGCAGTTGTGCGCTGCCGCGCCGCCGATGGAAACGCCGTAGACCGACAGGCCCGGCAGACGGGCAGAGCCATCATCACCAGCATGGCAGCACGCCGCCCAGCAGGGAAAAAAACAGCAGGGCCGAGGCGTTTCCGGCAAAGAGACCGCCCAGCAGGCACCGGGCCACCAGAATGCCAGGGCCGGAGCCGGCCCCAGCTGATACAAGGCAAACACCGTCACGATGTTGGCCAGGCCCAGCTTCACCCCCCGGCAGGGGATCACCAGCGTCACGGGAAACAGGTTTTCCAGGGTGCTCAGGCCCAGGGCCAGGGCCGTCAGCACCGCGCACAGCGCCAATTGGCGGGTAGATATCTTCATGCCGCCCCTCCTATCCCAGCACCGCGTCAGGGGGCCGCCACCACCGCCGGTAAGCTGGATGACCACCTGCTCCGGCAGGCAGACAATGCTCTGTCCCGCACGGGAGATACCCCCGGTGTGGACGCAGTCCTGGGTGGGACAGTCGCTGTCGGTCACGGAGACGGCGCTGTCCAGGAGGATGGTCAGGTGATAGTAGCCTCCACTGGTGACGGTGGTCTCGGTGTAAGGCCGGTCCAGGGGCTCCACGGTCGGACCTCCTGCCCCGGAGGTCGATGACCACGGTGAGGGCGCCGCTTTGGTTTTGGGCAGATAGAAGCACAGCCGCGGAACGACGGCCAGCAGCACAATGACCGCCAGCGCCAGTCCAGCGCGTCAAAGCGGTTCCTCAGTTCAGGGGCGATGGACGCTGGTACGACATAGGCGGTTCCGTCCTTTTCGTTGAAACAGTCAGCCAGACCAGGGGTATAGACCACGCGGCCGTCCTTGGTGATGAGCACCATGTCAAAGGACATATCCTGGGAGCGCCAGAAGTCCACGGCGGCCTGCTCACCCATAACGTACAGGGCGGTGGAGTAGGCGTCGGCACGGGTGCCCTGCCCGCCGAAGCCACCCCGTGTGACGACGGAGACGCTGGTCAGGTCACTTTGGACGGGATAGCCGGTCTTAGGATCGAGAATATGCTGGTACACCGTGCCGTCCGGGGCGGTGAAATAGCGCTGGTAGCCGCCGGAGGTGACCACAAAGGCATCCGACAGGCTCAGGGTGCAGACATAGCCCTCGCTGTCGGCGGGATCCTGAATGGCCACCGACCAGGGCTTGTTCTGGGCGTTGGTGCCGTAGACGTACACGTTACCGCCCAGAGTGGCGCAGCCGCCGGTGAGGGCGCTGCGGTGGAACAGGACGGCGGCGCAGTCGGAGGCGTAGCCCTTGGCGATGCCGCCCAGATCGACGGAGCAGCCCTCATCCAGAGAGATGCTGCAAAATTCCGGACTGGTGGACGTGCTCATAGCCCACCAGCGGCAGCAGTGCGTCGATCTCCGCCTGAGAGGGGACGGGGACTGTCGGAGGTGATGCCCCACAGCTCCACCAGCGGGGCGATGGTGATATCGAAGGCACCGTCCGTTTCCTGGCTGTGCTGCAGCGCCCACGACAGCAGCTGCGCACCGTCCTCGTCCCAGACGGCGGAGCCGTCACGGTTCAGAGCGGGAGACCTCGCTGGTGTCCACCGTGCGGGGAGGGAGGATTCCAGCGTGTCGACGGTGCGGCTAGGTCGGCCAGCACGTCATCAGCGCCGTCGCCGATGGCCACGAAGGTCATGTAGGTGTCCATGGCGAAAACAGGGACAGCTCGGTGGGCCGGGTGCCGCAGGCGGCGAGAGACAGGGCCATCAGCGCGGCCAAGATAAGGCAGGCAAATCGTTTCACAGTTCCCGCCGCCCTTCCAGCGCACGCATGAGCGTGGCGTCGTCGGCGAATTCCAGGTGGCCGCCCACGGGAATACCATAGGCCAGGCGGGTGACCTTGACGCCGAAGGGCTTGAGCAGCCGGGCGATGTACAGCGCCGTAGCCTCACCCTCGGTGTCCGGGTTGGTGGCCATGATGACCTCAGTGATGCCGCCCTGGGCCACCCGGTCCACCAGGGACTTGGTCTGCAGATCATCAGGCCCTACATGATTCATGGGGAAAGCACCCCATGAAGCACGTGATAGCGACCATTATATTCCCGGCTGCGTTCAATGGCCAGCACGTCCCGGGGGTCCGCCACCACGCAGATGGTGCTCTCGTCCCGCTTGGGGGAGGCGCACACGGGGCAAAGGCCTCCGGCGGTGAGATTCTGGCATACGGGGCAGAGGGTGACGCTCTTTTTCGCATCCACAATGGCGTCGGCAAAGGCCTGGGCCTCCTGCTCCGGGCAGGGACAGCACGTAGAAGGCCAGTCGCTGGGCGGATTTATAGCCCACGCCCGGCAAGCGGGCGAACTGCTCCACTAATTTTTCCAGCGGAGCGGGAAAAATACTCCATAGGACGTTATCCTCTCAGTTCTTTGATCTTGGCGGGGATGTCCGCAGCCTTGTCTACCGGCGCTGGGCTTTGTATACCACCAGCACGTTGGCGCCGGAGGCGATGCAGATCTTGCAGGTGTCGGGATCCACGCCGCCGTCTACCTCCAGCTCGCAGCCAGGGTTCATGGCGTCGATATAACCGCGGATCTCTTGGACCTTGGGCATCATATCGGCCATGAACTTCTGGCCGCCGAAGCCCGGCTCCACGGTCATCACCAGGATCATTTCCACCCGGTCGATAAACGGCAGCACCGCACTGGCCGGGGTCTTGGGCTTGACCACCACGCCGGCCTTTTTGCCCTTGGCGTGGATCTTGTTGAGGGCGGAGAGAATATTCTCCTCGGTGTCCGCCTCCACATGACAGGTGACGATGTCCGCGCCGGCGTCGCAGAATTGCTCCACATAGCGGACCGGGCGATCGATCATCAGATGGACGTCCAAGGGCAGGTCGGTGGGACGGATGGACTTGACCACCGGGATGCCGATGGAGATGTTGGGCACGAACAAGCCGTCCATCACGTCCACATGGACGTAGTCGGCGGTGGAGATCTTTTCGATGTCACGGGCCAGGTAGGCAAAATCCGCGGACAGGATGGAGGGGCGATCTTGATCATAGAGCAGCTTCCTTTCGCGCCGCACCGGATATGCAGGCCCGCCGCAGTGCGGCAGACAGCGCAGCCGATCCCGCCCGGAGAGGTCGGGGCCTGCGGCGAGCCGGCGGGTGACCGCCGGCTCGCGGTGCATAATCAATTTATTATAGCATAGGTTTATGGCGAATTGCAAGGCGGCGGGACTGGTTTTGCACCGGCAGTAAAAAACAAAAATTTGTCCATTCTGTGAATTTTGAATAAAAGGGGTTTACCTTTGCTGACTTTTCCTGTAAAATACCTTGTCAGAAAACCTGCGGTGTGGACGCGGAAGGCAAAGGGACGGTTTTATGAACTTCTTGCAACGTATTGGCAACGCGCTGTCGCGCTTCATGTATGGGCGCAACGGTGTGGACCGGCTGACGCTGACCATGGTCTGGACGGCTCTGGTACTGGATATCATCAACATTTTTCTGCGGGAGAAGGTGCCGCTGGCATACAGCATCATCGGCACCGTGGCCGGGATCATCACCCTGCTGGCACTGTTCCGGATGTTTTCCCGCAATCTGGAGAAGCGCCGGGCGGAGAACGCGAAGTTCATGGAGAAGGTCTGGTGGCCCATCAGCCGACGTATTGCCGGGAAACGGCAGCAGCGGATGGATAAAGAGCACTGCTACTTTACCTGCCCGGGCTGCGGCGCGGTGTGCCGGGTGCCCAGAGGGAAAGGGCGCATTGTCATCACCTGCCCCCGCTGCGGCAATGAGATACACGGAAAGTCATAAGAAACATAAAAAAGCCCACCCTTTTGGGGTGGGCTTTTTATCGTTGTCACAGCACTTTGCTGAGGAAGTCCTGCAGCCGGGGGTCCTGGGGATGGTCGAAGATGTCCGTGGGGAGCCTTCCTCCAGGATCTTTCCGTCGGCCATGAAGACCACACGGTCGGCTACCTCACGGGCGAAGCCCATCTCGTGGGTGACCACGGCCATAGTCATCCCGTCCTTGGCTAGGTCGCGCATCAGGTCCAGCACCTCGCCCACCATTTCGGGGTCCAGGGCGGAGGTTGGCTCGTCGAAGAGCATGACCTCCGGATCCATGGCCAGAGCACGGACAATGGCGATACGCTGCTTCTGACCGCCGGAGAGCATATTGGGATACTCGTTGGCCTTGTCGGACAGGCCGATGCGCTCCAGAAGGGTGCGGGCCTGGGTCTCGGCCTCAGCGGGGTTTTTTTCTTCAGGGTGACGGGCGCCAGCGTGATGTTTTGCAGCACGGTCTTATGGGGAAACAGATTGAAGTGCTGGAACACCATGCCCATCTTCTGACGGTGGAGATTGATGTCCACGGATTTGTCCGCCAGATCCGCACCGTCGAAGAAGATGGCACCGGAGGTGGGCTCCTCCAGCATATTCAGAGCTGCGGAGCAGCGTGGACTTGCCGGAACCGGAGGGGCCGATGATGGCCACCACCTCGCCCTTGTGGATATCCAGATCGCAGCCGTCCAAGGCGTGGACGGTACCGTGGTTGTACTCCTTGACAAGGCTCTTTACGGAGATGAGAACTTTACTGCTTATCGCCACGGCGCATCCTCCTTTCGACGGCCTCGATGGCTTTGGAGGCGGGATAGTTGATGCAGAAGTAGACCAGCGCGGCCAGTACATAGGGGGCCAGGGTGATGTAGCTGTTGCCGGAGACGGTCTGGGCGGTGTACATGATCTCTGCCATGCCCAGCACGGAGCAGATGGAGGACTCCTTCACCATGGTGACCACCTCATTGGCCAGGGCAGGGGAGGACATTCTTGATGGCCTGCGGCAGCACGACCAGACGCATACTCTGCCAACTGGAGAGGCCCAGAGAACGGGCGGCCTCCGTCTGCCCCTTGTCCACGGCCAGTATACCAGCGCGGAATATCTCGGCCACATACGCGGAGCTGTTCAGTGCCAAAGCGCCGACCACGCCTGGGATAAACCGGTTGATGGCGATGAAGCCGAACAACAGTGTCCGGGGCAGGCTAATGGTGGAACAATCCAAAGTAGATGATGGACAGCTGCACCAGCATGGGGGTGGAGCGGAACACGGCGATGTAGGCCCCGGCGAACCACTTGATGGGCTTTGATCTACTCAGGCGCATCATGGCCAGCAGCAGGGCGGGGATCACGGCCAGCAGCACGGACACCACCGCCAGCAGCAGGCGTGTATTCAAAGCCGCGGACAAAGGCGGAGCCGTACTTTGGCAGGAACGAGAAGTTGAAGAAGTTGGTGTTGTCCATGTTGACAAACAGATCATTCCACGACATAGACGAAGCATCCTTTCAAAAGTTCTTAAGAACACGCAAGCGTGCAAGGCATCTGCCTTGCACGTTTGCGATAGGGGACAGGGAGATCAGCCCACGTAGCTCAGGCCCACATTGCCATCCAGCACCAGCAGGTCGATGGTGCCGTTTTTCAGCTCGGTGACCAGGGTGGGGACCAGAGACTCCAGAACCATGCCGTTGGCAGCTTCGGGGAACATATCCGCGGCGGCCATGGCCTTGGTGGTGTTCTTCTGGGCGCCGATGATGACGGAGGCCTGGTTGATGTCGTCAACGGTCTTGTACGTGTCGGCGTCGGAAGCCTTCACCAGAATGACGGGAGGCAGATCGGTGTAGTAGGGATCGGAGAAGTCACAGGCCTTGGCACGCTCCTCGGTGTACTCGCAGGCGGCCAGTACCACGTCAAAGTCGCCGTTGCTCAGGGAGGTCACCAGGTTGTCGAAGTTCATGGACTCGATCTGCAGGGTCATGCCCATGGACTCGGCGATATACTTGGCTACTTCCACGTCGATGCCGGCGTACTCGGTCATAGCGGCATCAGCGAAGAACTCATAGGGGGGGATAGTCGGGGCTGGTGCCCATGACCAGAACGGGCTTGTCGCTGGCGGCGGTATCATCGGTGGTCTCGGCGGCCAGGTCAGAGGAAACAGCGTCAGGCATATAGGTATCCTGAGAAGCGACCTTGTCCTCAATCTCCTTGATCAAGGCGCCGTCATTGGCGGTCAGCTCAGCGATGGCCTTGTTGATGCCCTCCAGCAGACCCTTGGGGTCGCCCTTCTGCACCAGGACACGGTAGGGCTCCGTCTCGCCCCAATCCACCACATTCTCCAGAACCACCAGAGAATCGTCGGTGTTATCGGGGCGTCATCCTTCTTGGTGTCGTCAGCCTTCTGGCCGCAGGCCACCAGGCTCAGCGCCATGACCAGCGTCAGCAGCATTGCCATAAACTTTTTCATGTTACTTACTTCCTTTCAAAACATGTATGGTCCTATACCGGGAACCGGAATATAGACATGTATTCTCGGAGGTGTTCCTCCTGACAGTGGCTACTATACACCTGGCGTGAATAAATGTCAACATGAATTTGTATAAAAATCCGTACGAAATGTAAATTTGTACAAAAAGCACATGATAAACTGGGGAGCAAAGGAAAGATGACTGTGTATATTGCTGTATGCGCCAATCGCATAATTGAATAAATATGCAAATATACGGAGTGCAAGGAAAAAGCGAAAGCGCCAGCCTTTTGGCTGGCGCTTTCGGATCCAAAAAGGGAGCCATGAAGAAGCTGCCGTGTTTACATTTCGATGAGCCGTGCGGCATACAGGTAGGTGCGGGCGTAGTAGCTCTCGTACAGGGAGCTGATGATGACACCGCTGGAGGTGCTGGCGTGGATGAACTGCCCGTTGCCCAGTAGATGCCTACATGGCCGATACCGCTGCCGCCGGTGGCAAAGAACACCAGGTCGCCGGGGGCACGTTCCTCCGTGGTGACGCCGCGGCACATATAATACTGACTGGTGGCGCCGTGGGAAGGCTGATGCCGAAAGCACCAAAGACCTTCATGGTGAAGCCGGAGCAGTCGATGCCGCTGTAGCTGGTGCCGCCGTAGCGGTAGGGGGTGCCCAGATATGTGTACGCCTGAGAAATGACATCTTCCAGCAATGTATTGGTGGCGGCGGTGCCCTCATAGTCCGCGTAGTGCACGGGCTGGCAGTACTCGGCCAGAACGTATCCGGTGTCGGTACCATAGGTGATCTTGTACCATTCACCGTCATCGGTAACGTCCAGCAGCTGGGCTGCCTTGCCGTCAAAGATGATGCGAAGGCGATCGGCAGAGGTGTCCGGCTCGGCGCGCAGGGAGAGATAGGAGCCGCAGTCTACCAGAACGCCGTCATACTCTGCCAGAAAGTTCTGCTTTTCCAGGGCAGCCGTTTCGCAGCAGGGCCTGGGCGGCCAGTTGATTGAGGGTAGGCGTCTCGCCGCCGTCCAGCAGGCCGGAGGCCTGGGCCAGGCGCAGGCCGCTGCCGGTCTGCATAGCGGTAGCGGCGCTGGATGCCACGCCGTTGTCCGCCAGGACCTCGGCCGCGGCGGCGGCCATTGGTGGTGTCGATGGGCGTGGCCTCGTCCGCGTTAGCGGCGGTGACAGCGCCGGAGAAAAAGCAGCAGGCCGGAAAGGCTCAGCGCTGCGATCTGTTTTCCAAGCATGGGATATTACCTTCCGTTCGCATAGGGATCTGCCGGGGTAAGGCTCCCGGCATATACCGTCAGTCGGCGGGGAAATGGCTCCCCCGACATCTAACATGAATTATCATAGCACAAGTCTATCAAAAAAGCTACACAAAATTACAAAATGGAAACAAAATTTTCAGAATGGTTATAATTGAAAAGGAAAACTTGCAATATTTGCATAGACAAGTGATATAATGACGGCAAAAGTGCGGAGGTGAGCACATGGAACCATTGCAATATGAGGCGAGGGGATACCTGAAGGAGCCGTTTCCGGTTGTTTCCATCTGGCGGACGGGCGGGGGAATATATCGAATACCACTACCATACGTTCCACAAGATCATCATTTTGCTGGCCGGCAGAGCTGGCTATGCGGTAGAGGGGGAACGGTACGAGCTGGCGCCGGGAGATTTTGTGTTGGTGGGCAGCGGGAGCATCCACCGGCCGGTGGTGGAGACGGGGGGATTACTATGAGAGGATGATCCTGTATATCGCACCGGACTATCTGCGTGCACTGACGGCAGGGGACTGCGATCCATCCGAGTGCTTCCGACAGGCACAGGAGACATTTCAATATGTATACCGGGACGAGGGTGGCAGCCGGGTGCGGCCGCTGTTCCAGGCATTGGCGGAGACGGTACGGCAGGGAGGCTACGGGGCAGCGCTGCTGGCGCAGGCGCAGTTTACGGAGCTGATGGTGGAGGTGAACCGGGTGGTCCGGGCGGCCACCGGGTAGGCGCCGCCGGCGGCGACAGCAAGGTGGTGTCACTGCTGCAATACCTGAACCTGCACCTGGCGGACCCGCTGACCATTGATGAATTGGCCGCGCGGTTTTATATCAGCAAGTACCACATGATGCGCCGGTTCCGGCAGGAGACGGGGTATTCCGTGCATGGATACCTGACAGAGAAACGGCTGCTGCTGGCCCGGCAGCTGTTGGGCCAGGGCTGCACCCCGGCGGAGGCGGCGGCACAGGCGGGGTATCAGGATTACTCTACCTTTTCTCGGGCCTATAAAAAGCAGTTTGGCCATGGGCCTTCGGCGGACACCAAAGGAAAACAGCAGGATTTGCAAATAACAACGCAGGAATTCTGATTTACTTTTTGCGAAAAATGCCCGTATAATAGGGGCTGTAAGACTTTCATTTGAGAGAGTGGGGAGGTCACTATGAAAAAATTTCTGAAGAACTACTGGTTTTATTCTGTGTATGCTTGCCGGCATCGTGGCAGGCTGCCTGGTAGGCGCGTTTGCGCCCAGTTTCGGCAGCAAGATCGAGTTTTTGGGCACGCTGTTCATCAATATGATGTTCTGCGTGGTGGTGCCTATGGTGTTCTGCTCCATTGCCTCCGCCATCGCCAATATGAAGAGCGTGAACGCGCCTTAGGCAAGATCATGGGCGTGACCATCGCCACGTTCCTCGTCACCGCCGCCATTGCCGGTGTACTGATGTATATCGTCTGCCGCATCTTCCCGCTGGTAGATGGACATTACACCATCGTGGAGGGCGAGGTCGGCGAAGCACTGGGCTTCGGCGATATGATCGTCAATTTCTTTACGAAGCCTGACTTTGCGGAGCTGCTGAGTCGCCGGGCCATTCTGCCCCTGATCGTGGCGGCGGTGCTGTTCGGCTTCGGTGTCCAGATGAATGGCGGTCCCGAGACCAAGACGGCGCAGTTCCTGGAGGATATCACCAACTGCATTATGAAGACCGTGAAGCTGGTCACCTACTATGCCCCCATCGCCTTCTTCGGTTTCTTTGCCGACCTGGTCGCCACCTATGGCCCGACGCTCATCGGCGATTACAGCCGTACGCTTATCATCTACTATGTGATGAGCTTTTGCCTATATGTTTATCTTCTTCCCCATCTATGCCCGGTTCGGCGGCGGCAAAGGCGGCGCCAAGATCATGTTCTCAAGCTGTTCCGCCCGGCGGCGGTGTCCTTCGGCACCTGCTCCAGCGTGGCTACCATTCCCACCAATATGGAGGTAGCGGAGGAGTCCGGTATCAGCAAGGACGTGACGGACATCGTGCTGCCCTTGGGCGCTACCATGCACATGGACGGCTCGGCCATGTCCGCCATCATCAAGGTGGCATTTCTGTTCGGCGTGTTCGGGATGGACTTCTCCACGGATAAGGCTATTTTGGCTATCATCGTGGCGGTGTTCTCCTCTGTGGCCATGAGTGGTATCCCTGGCGGAGGCGGTACCGGCGAACTGGTGGTTTGCACCATCTTCTTCCCTGACCAGCTGGCCATCGCGTACCCCATCGCGCTGGCTATCGGCAATCTGGTGGATCCTCCCGCTACCATGGTCAATGCCGCAGGCGACTATGTGGTATCCTTCATCGTGTCCCGCTATGTGGACGGTAAGGATTGGCTGCAAAAGAAGCTGCACGGCAAGACGGAAGCATGAATACGTGAAAAAAGACAGCGGCGGATGCGAGCGTCCGCCGCGTGTCTTTATGGGGGGAGAAAGACATGGTGATGTGTGGTTTATACATGGAACTCCGCTTCGAGTACAGTGCGGCCTTCGCGCCGGGGGCAAACTCGTTTTTCCCTATCGTTACCATCTCGTGGACTTTTGGGTGACCTCATTATATGCTTAACTTATAAATAAGTAAAATTGATGTTCATTATATGAACATGCAGAAGTGTTATTTGAGCATGCATCGATACAAAGCGTTTTTGAAGGTGGCGGAGGTGGGCAGCTTTATCAAGGCAGCGGAGTTATTGGGCTACACCCAGCCCGCGTTGAGCCAGATGATGACCTCGCTGGAACGGGAGCTGTCTATTGATCCGCCCATCATCCGGACGCTGGCTGTTGGTCACCAAGGACCGCCGTACCCCCTGCCGCTGGCGGCCAAGGTGTTTATCGATGAGCTGATGGCACACAGGCAGCAGCTGCTGTGACGCTTTACAGCTTTAGTCGACAAAAATATTTTTAATAAGGTGGTTTACTTTCGCGGACTAAAATGCTATACTGGCATCAGTACCCAAAAAGGGAGAAAGAAGGAGAGACGATCATGGTTCGAACCGCAAAGTCCAAGATCGGAAAGAAAGAAAAGAATGACCGGCTGTATAAGGCCATTCTGATGCTGGAGACGGAGGAGGAGTGCTACAACTTCTTCCAGGATCTGTGCACGATTTCGGAGATGCGCTCTATGGAGCAGCGCTTTGAGGTGGCCACTCTGCTCAACGACGGCATGCTCTACAGCGACATTCTGGAGCGCACCGGCGCCTCCAGCGCTACCATCAGCCGGGTGAACCGCAGCTTGATCTACGGCAACGGCGGGTATGAGAGCGTGCTGGAGAAGATGAAGGAGAAAGAGAAGAAATGAGCTGCTACGAGGCGCTGGCCGGTTCATATGACGCACTGACCGAGGATGTGGGCTATGGAAAGCGGCTGGATTTCATCGAGAAGCTGCTGTGCCGCAGCCGTATCCCGGTGAAGCTGGTGCTGGACCTGGCCTGCGGCACCGGGACCATGAGTTGGCTGCTGACGCAGCGGGGTTACGAGGTCATCGGCGTGGACGGCAGCGAGGATATGCTGGCGGCGGCCATAAGCAAGGGCGGGGAGACACATGGTGTGCCGCCTGTCTTCCTGCACCAGTCCATGCCGAAGCTGGACCTGTACGGCACGGTGGACGCGGCGGTGTGCTGTCTGGACAGTCTCAACTACCTGACGGACCCAAAGGACGTACAGCGGACGTTCCGGCGGCTGCATCTGTTTGTGGCCCCCGGCGGGATGCTGGTGTTCGACGTGAACACCGCGGCTAAGCTGGCGGCGCTGGACGGTCAGGTATTTCTGGATGAGACGGAGGATACCTACTGCGTGTGGCGGACGGAGTACCACAGGGGCCTTTGTACCTACTACATGGACCTGTTCCGCCGCCGCGGCGACGGCGCATGGCGCCGCAGCGCGGAGGTGCACCGGCAGCGGGCCTACTCTGTGGAGGAACTGACCGCCTGGCTGGCAGCGGCGGGCTTTGGCGATGTTCGGGTCTACGGCGATATGCGTATGCGCCGGCCCCGTGCGGATGAGCAACGGGTCTACATCAGCTGTGTCCGCAAATAAAGCGGCCCGGTACTCGGGCGGATCAAAAGGAATGACCGCGCCCCGCCCAAAAGGGCGGGGCGTGAGGCGAAAGAGGGTTATATCTATGGCAGATCGTATCGTAAGAGCTATTTCCACCGACGGCCTGGTGCAGGCTGCGGCCATCAGCAGCCGTGGCTTACTGAGCGCGCCCGGCAGATCCACAAGACCCTGCCGGTGGCCACGGCGGCGCTGGGCCGGACACTGGCAGCAGCGTCCATGATGGGCAACGCACTGAAAAGCGACGGCGCCAGCCTGACGCTGCAATTCAAGGGCGGCGGTCCACTGGGCACGGTGCTGGCCGTCAGCGACAACGAGGGCAACGTGCGGGGCTACGTGACCAACCCCCATGTGGACCTGCCTCTGCGGCCGGACGGCAAGCTGGACGTGGGCGGCTGTGGGCGCCGAGGGCACCATGACCGTCATCAAGGACCTGCATCTGAAGGAGCCCTATGTGGGCAGCGTGGATCTGCTGGGCGGCGAGATCGCGGAGGACCTGGCGGGCTATTTCGTGGAATCGGAGCAGATCCCCACCGCCTGTGCCCTTGGGCGTGCTGGTGGACCGGGACCAGAGCGTCAAGGCCGCCGGCTGGATATCTTATCCAGCTGATGCCCGGCGCAGGTGAGGACGTCATCACCAAGGTGGAGGGCGGCATCATGGCCGCGGGGCCGGTTTCGGCGCTGCTAGACAAAAACGACGACCCGGAGCAGCTGCTGCGGGACGGTGATGAGCGACTTTGATCTGAAGGTGCTGGAGGCGTGCCCGGTATCCTACAAGTGCTATTGCAGCCGCGAGCGGGTGGAGCGGGCGCTGATGTCCCTGGGCCGTGACGAGCTGGAGCAGATGCTTCCGAGCAGGGCGGCTGCCAGCTGACGTGCCAGTTCTGTGACGCGGTGTACGACTTCTCGGCGGAGGACCTGAAGGGCCTGCTGAAAAATATGAGATAAGGAAAAGGACAAAAATTGAAAAATTTTTGTTGACAGATGCGGATGGGAACGTTATAATATGCCTTGTCGTTTGAACGACAGGTACGGGAGCATAGCTCAGCTGGTTAGAGCACCTGCCTTACAAGCAGGGGGTCACTGGTTCGAGTCCAGTTGTTCCCACCAAAAATAAGGCCAAGTAGTTCAGTTGGTTAGAACGCCAGCCTGTCACGCTGGAGGTCGTGGGTTCGAGCCCCATCTTGGTCGCCATATGCCTCTGTAGCTCAGTTGGTAGAGCAGAGGACTGAAAATCCGCGTTTTGAGACCATCCGTCTGGACTTTTGCTACGCAAAAGTGGTGTCGCCTGCGGGCGGGTGATTGAACGCGAGTGGGGAAACCCGTCAAAGGTTCCCCCCTCACACTCCCCCTTCCTTGCGGTGGGCGGGAGTGCGGACAACAAAACCTGTAGCCAATCACAAAAAGAAACACCATCCGTCAGGATGGTGTTTTCTTTTTGGAATGCCGCGGGCAGACTTGAACTTGCTGGCTCGACCTGCGCGCAGCGCATTAAATCAAGAGGTCCGGCAGGGCTCCTGCGAATGGCTCTGCCATTCGTGGGATGCCGGTAGCGAGTCGCGCCACGTGATGAGGACATCGCCGCCCGAACGCTGGAGTACATGACTGCGATGGAAACTGCCCGCAGCCCGAAGCCAGCGGGCTGGAGGGTGACTACCGCATCCTTGCCGACTTCAATGGCACGATACTGGCGGGAACGCATAGTAAACACGGCATCCAGTTTGTTACCTGGGATCGGGACTATGATCGCACAGACGTGGCTCTCCGATGGCGAAATACCGGTGCGGCTGAAAAGTGGGATCGAAAAAAGCAGAGTTTTCGCAGAAATCCTTTTTTGGCTTCATTGATTACTTTATTTTTCGGCAGCGGTGTGTTATACTCTAAAAATAACAATTCATGATGGGTGCACCATGTGTTTGTCCTATCAAAGATAAAGCGGGGATCATATGAAACGAAATCGCAGCGGATTTACATTGATGGAAATGCTGATCGTCATTGCGCTCATTGCCGTACTGATCGCGATCGCGATTCCGGTATTTGCGTCACAGCTTGAAAAGAGCAGGGAGGCCACAGACCTTGCGAATGTACGCGCCGCGTATGCACAGGTCTCCACAGAGGCGCAGCTCGGAAATTTTGAGGCCACGGTCACGGTCGATCTGAAGCAGAAGCAGGCGGACTGGCAGTCGGTCGATCCGGTAAATATCGGCGGCATCGTCCATTACAAAGACCAAGGAGATACGGATAATTGGAAGGGTGTTGCTTCTCCCAACGGGACCTGTGTCGTCTCCTATAGTGCGGATTGCGGAATTATTTTTACCTGGAATGGGAAGGCCGATCCGCCCGGGCAGAAATACCCGTTTAATACAAAGGTAACGGATTTCTTCCAGCTTTTATACGATACGGATTTTTGGAGCAAAATGCAAACGAATTCAAACTTTGAGTTTGACTCCAGATGTCCGGATTCGGAATATGTTCCGACCATTACCGCGGCGATCGAAAAGCTGGATAACAGTCTTTTTTGCAGCAGCCGGACTGCACCTGGGCTTTTCTCGGCAGCGGAATAGACGGGAAAAAGGCAGACCGATATCTCTTTTGGACATCCCTGAACACGGATGAGGTCGGGGCCGGAAAGGAAATTCCCGTGATCGTCCAGACCGGGGACGGAAGTACTATGTTTCCGAAACCACGACCGGCAAGAGGACGAAAAAACGGCAGCGAATATGTCGCCGTTTCCCAATCACTTACTTTGCAAAACCAGTATAAGCAGATTCTGAAAAACGGAGAAGCGTTTTCGTTAGAGGAGGCCTACGACGCCTACCTCAGCGCTTTGGGCAATTCCAAGTATGACTCGGTTCGCGGGTCTTAAGGTATTTCCACCGATATGACGCTTGTTTTTCCGCGTGTGCGCAATCGACAAAAACGCCGCCCGAAAGGGCGGCGTTTTTGCTTGCCGCTGCTGCGGCTTACCCCTGTCGGTATCGACCCGGAGAGAATAGCTGGTTTACTGCCCGCGGCGCTTGCTGCTCCACGCCAGACCGGCGGTGCTCAGCAGGGCGGCAGCGGCATAGAGCGCCACGCCTGCGTCCGCGGTCTTGGGGCTGGCGTTGCTGCCGCCGGCAGAGGGGGAATAGTAGTAGCCGCCGGTGGCGGGGGAGTGATTTGTCCGGTCGGCGTGATCGTTTTAACATTGGGAAGACTCAAGTATCCGTCTGTGGCGGGAACCGCCGTCACTGCGTTTCCCGTTCACCGTAGCGGCGACTTCTCTGGCGAAGTCATATTCTCTTTCCGGCATCAGCAAAACGGAATACACATATTTTTTCCCGCTTTCAAACGCTGTAATGGTCGGCAAGGTGCTGTATATCTCGTCGTCGGAATGCCATATAGCAACGGGCTCATCGTTTTCATTTAACTCTTGCCACCATTCGTCGTAAATTCGGTATTTGCCCTGATCGGCGGCGGCTACGGCGGCCGTGGCCCGGGGCGCATCACCGGGGTTTAGGAGAGGGTCGCGCCGATGATTTCAACGGTGGTGATTTCTGAATCCTCGGGATATTCAGAGCTCTGCTTAAAGTGGGCCGTGAATATCACATTATCACCTCCGCACATTAACGCGGTTCTGTATTTGATCAGAAGAAAGAGCGGTGCCGGCAGGAATGGCAGTACCACTGCCGGCCTGGTAGACGGTAGCATCGGCTGTCCAGTAGGCAAACTTGTATCCCGAATTTGGAAGTAAAGTATCGATGATACTGCCGGCAAAGCCTGAGAGTCTCTGTCTCGGATACATTCAGCTTGTAGTAGTAGGGATTGTTAACATCATCGTCAATGCCATAATACACAAACGGAATCTGGTCGTTTTTAGTCATGGTTCCATAATCTCCGGGGTAAAATTTAACGGCATACGCTCCAGATTCCGCAAATGCTGACAGCGGCGACAGCGCCAGGACCAGCGTAAGGAGCAGCGCCGGAAAAAACCTTTTCTTTGTCATTTTGTTCCATCCTCCTGTTTCAATTTTTCACGTATTTACAAGCTTTTTTTACATTTTCTATTGTACCACGGCGGCCGAGGCAGGGAAACGCGATTACCGGCTGCGGCGATTGCTGGTTTTGGAAATTTTCTTGCTTCACTTTTTCTGCCATATGGGCGTATACTATACACAGCTTTCACCGCAGGAGGTGCGCCATGCGCTTTTTGTGAGCAGCTGAACGAATACATTACCCGGCTGGACTGCCGGGGCAAGGAGCTGGCGGAGGCCGCCGGGCTATCCGCACCGTCCCTGAGCCGCTACCGCACCGGAGAGCGCACGCCGGGCCGCGGCAGCGGCGTGCTCACAGCGCTGAGTGATGCTTTTGGCCGATATGGCCAAAGCAAAGGCACTGCCGGATATGGACGCGGACACACTGTATAGCGCGTTCCTGCAATGCGATGAATATGCCGGCACGGACAAGGAAAATGCTGCGGGAGAACTTCAATGCGCTGATCGAGGTCATGGGACTCAGCGTGGCGAAGCTGTGCCGCTGCGCCAACTACGATCCGTCCGCCATCTTCCGCTTCCGCCGGGGCGAGCGTCAGCCGGCGGAGCCGGAGCAGTTCGTCGCCGCCGTGGCGTCCTATGTTTCCGGGAGATGGACGGCCCCGCCCAGCGGGAAGTGGCCGCCGCGCTGCTGGGCTGTGCCGCTGAAGATCTCAGCGACCGCGCCGCCTACTGCCGGCGGGTGCAGGATTGGCTGCTGGGCAGCCATGCGCCCCGGGAGGACAGCGTCTCCCGCTTCCTGACCAAGCTGGATGAGTTCGATCTGAATGCGTACATACGCTCCGTCCATTTTGACGAGCTGAAGGTCCCTGTGGCGCCCTTCCAGCTGCCCACCAGCCGCAGTTACTCCGGTTTGCGGCAGATGATGGACAGCGAGCTGGACTTTATGAAGGCGGCGGTGCTGTCGCGCTCCACAGAGCCGGTGTTTTTGTACAGCGATATGCCCATGACGGAGATGGCCCAGGACCCGGAGTTCCCCAAGAAGTGGATGTTCGGCATGGCGCTGCTGCTGAAAAAAAAAGGTCTGCGGCTGCAGATCATCCACAACATTGACCGCAATCTGCCGGAGATGATGCTGGGATTGGAGAGCTTCATCCCCATGTATATGACCGGCCAGATCGAGCCGTATTACTTCAAAGCGCCCCAGGGCGTGTGTTCCTGCATTTCCTGCGGGTATCCGGCACAGCCGCGCTGACCGGCGAGGCTGTGTCCGGCCACCATAGCGAGGGGCGGTATTACCTGACCAACAACCGCACAGAGGTGGCCTATTACCGCCGTCGGGCCGACGCTCTGCTGGAGAACGCCAAGCCGCTGATGGAGATATACCGTGCCGACGGCGCTTCCCGGCTGGACGCGTTTCTGTTGGCAGACAGCCGCACCCCCCGGCCGACGGCGGTGTGTCCTATCGGCGCCGCCGCTGTATACCGCGGACCCCGCGTTTTTGGCGGCGGTGCTGCAAAGACACGATGTGCCTGCGCTGGATCAGGAGCGTATCCTGGCCCACGCCAAAAAGCCGCCGGGAGCAGGCCGAAACCATCCTGCGGGACAATGAAATAGTGTTGGCTCTGCCCCGACTGACAGAGGAAGCCTTTGAACGATACCCGATGTCCCTGCCCCCTGTCAGGATCGTTCTATGAACGTGATATACCGTATACCTATCAGGAGTATCTGGAACACATCGATCAGACAGAACAGTTCGCGGCAGTGCACCCACGCTGCCGCCTGGAACTGACCGCCGACAGCACCTTCCGCAATTTGCAGATCGTCATGCACGAGGGGCGGTGGGCCATGGTGTCCAAGGAAAAATCACCCGCCATACATTTTGTCATCCGTCACGCCAAGCTTCGTAGTGCTATTGAGAGCTTTGAGCCGCCGCTGGTGGAGGAGTGACAGCCCGCGCGGTCAGTAAGCACCGGCGTGTTTGTGGTCAAAATTATGGTCAAATCCCCCGTTCTGGCGCAGAAGAAAAGCCCTGTAACCGGCATGGTTACAGGGCTTTTCACTGGCGCAGTGGGAGGGATTCGAACCCTCGTGCCGCTTTTGACGACAACACGATTTCCAGTCGTGCTCGTTGACCTCTTCGACCATATTCTTCGACTATTATACCTAACCATACACCGCCCGGATGCGATACCGCGGTTATTGCAGCTTGGAGCAGACCTCGTCCACGGCGTCGTCAAGGGCGCAGGTCAGGCGGTGGAGGGTTTGCCCGCCTGGGTCTTGCGGAACTTGGGCGAGGGACGAAGGGCGTTGTCCAGCAGGACGCCGACAGCCATGCCGGCGACCATTCCCTTGAGGAAAGTACACGTTTTCATCGTGTTCACCTCTTTTTCGTTGCATTTTTATCCTTTATCGGCCTGTGTACAGTATGCCCGGCAGAGGTGAAAAAATGCGAAAAAAGACGGCGGTGTTTCTTGCCAAGCGGGGGGCGGAATTGGTATAATACCATGAGACGATGTCAGACACTTACGTAGATGTTGTTTATAGGTTATCTATACACTATTTATATGGCATTTGTCATTTTGCGTGCTCTTAGTGCGTGTATAGGAGCGCAAAGGTAAAAAAGGAGAACATGATGTTTGATTTGAATTGCAGCGGCGTATCCGCGAAAAAAACACCGTTGGCGCTAACGCTGGCGCCGGAGGCGGAGAAGCTGAATGGGAAGTTTGTGAAGAACTTCTATCGATATGTTCGGCGACACGCCCATGGCCCAGGCGGAGGCGCTGCGGTATCACGGCACGACGCTGCTGGACGCGGCGGCGGGAAAGCTGCCCGCGGTGGTGCTGCGGGGCGGAGCGTATCTGCGTCACGGGATGATGGGGGCGGACGTGCTGGCGAACCTTGTCAGCGCGGCCCATGCCAAGGAACTGTATGTGATACTGGATATGAACACCGCGGAGCCGGAGTGCTGGGCCGGGTACGGGGCGGACGCCGTGACGGTGTGCCCCTACGGCGGGAAGCGGGTGCCTGGAGGCTGGGGAGATGCTGCCCATCGCGGCGGTACGGACTGGCGGACAGGTACAGAGTCTGGTGGCCGGCGACCGGGCGCTGTGGCTGTCCGTGGCGGAGCAGATGGCACGCCGGGGTGCAGCGCTGGCTGTGTCCACGGGGGTACAGTCTGGATGTGAGGGACGTGCGGAGAGTATGTCCGGGGGCGTTTTTGCTGCTGGAGGACTGCGACGGGGAGAATGCGCTCCCGGCCTTTGACGATATTGGTCACGGGGCGCTGGCGGCAGACAGTGCTTTGCAGTACGCGGCGGAGCCGGCGGCGGCGGTCGAGGAGGCGGTCCGCGCGTGGAAGCAGTGGGTGACGGTGGTATGACGCGGCTGTATCTGATCCGCCACGCGGAGGCGGAGGGAAACCTGTACCGCGTTGCACACGGCCACTGCAACGGGCTGATCACCAACTACCGGGGGTATCAGCAGATCGACGCTCTGCGGGAGAGGTTCCGGAAGGTGGATATCGACGCGGTGTACAGCAGCGACCTGTACCGGACGCAGATCACCGCACGGGCCATCTGGCTGCCCAAGGCCCTGCCGCTGCATCTGGAGCCGGCGTTCCGGGAGATCTGCATGGGGAGTGGGAGGACCACACCTGGCACGAGCTGAACGTCAAATACCCGGAGGAAATGTACAACTTCAACCGGCGGGCCGACCTGTGGCGTGTGCCGGGGGCCGAGACGGCACAGCAGGTGGTGGACCGGTTTATCCCGGCGCTGGAGCGCGTGGCCCGGGCCCATGAGGGCGGCACCGCAGCGGTATTTTTCCCATGGGATGGCGCTGCGGACCGTGCTGGGCGTTTTGCAGGGGCAGACGCTGGCGGAGGTGGGGCAGACGCCCCACGGGGACAACACCGCCGTGTCGCTGCTGGAATGGGAGAACGGGACGTTCCGGGTGGTATACCGGGACGACAACAGCCATCTGACGGAACGGGGACTATCCACCTTTGCCAGGCAGAGCTGGTGGAAGGAGAAGAACATGGTGGAGTCCGGCGAGGGCTACGGCCCGCTGCCGGAGGAGAAGCGGGCGGCGCTGGGTATGCCCGCCGGGGGCGAGGCTACCGGCGTGTGGTACGGCGAGGCGCTGATCGGAGCCTTCAGCCTGTCCGACGAGGGGCGCCGCCCCCTGGCCAAATCGTTGAAAGAAACTGCCAAAAAGATTTACGTTTCAAGACTTCCCTTGGCGCGGGGACAAGCAGGTGTTGCGCCTGCGGGCGCGGGATGGGGAGTTTCGGCAGTAACTTTCTTTTTTGTAAAAAGAAAGTTACCAAAGAAAACCACTCAGACCTACGGTCTAAGGATCCCTTGGCGCGGGGAGGGTTTCGCCGCTGCGGCGGCGCCCTGACGGGGAGGCGGCCTCCGGCGGCCACATTTCTTTCTGCGAAGAAAGAAATGTGGGAAAGAAAGTCGCTTAGACCTACGGTCTAAGGGTCCCTTGGCGCGCTGTGGGTCATGCAGATTTGGCGGTATACACTCGCGCATGAAGTGCGGTGGGTGATAACATTGTCGGTTCAAGGGATTGCTTGTACCTCTTGCGCCGCTGCCGCTGACAGCAGTGAGGGTAGGGGCTGGTGCGCTGGTCGAGTGGCGATTATCAAATCGCGCCCATTGCGGCGCGAAGCACCGCAATGGGTAGGTGTGCCCCTGCGGGCACGGGGTGTGATATGTTTGTTGTCCCGTAACACGGAGAACAAAAGAGTTTACCGTAGCAACGGGCAGCGGCAGCGGAAAGCTGTGCTGGCACAGTCGGGGGACCGACAACGATCAGGAAAACGCCGGTTACGTGAGGGAAAGCGCGGGCAGCAGCGAACAGGTATAGCGCGCTGACCAAAGTGCAGAAACGCAGTTTCTGCCGGTGCTGGCTACTTTTGTCACCGCAGACAAAAGTAGCTCGCGCCGGGGCGCGAAACTATCCCCATCGGAGACAAAAAAGCGCTCGCGCCGGGGGGCGTGAAACTATCCCTGCGCCGCTGCCGCTGACGATGTGCGAGGGTAGGGGCTGGTGCGCTGGAGGCGTTGGCGATTATCAAATCGCGCCTTTGCCGCCGCAAGGCGGCAAAGGTAGGTGTGCCCGTCGGGCACAGGATATAATTATTTCTTAGCCTGCGACACGGCAGAACGAATAATCTTTCATAGTAACAGGCAGCGGCAGCGCGGAAAGCTGTGCTGGTACAGTCGGGGGAACGACAACGATCAGGAAAACGCCGGTTACGTGAGGGAAAGCGCGGGCGGCAGTGAACAGGCATAGCGCGCTGAGGAAGTGCAGAAACGCAGTTTCTGCCGGCGTTCTTTCCCCCATTTCTTCCGCTGTTGGAAGAAATGGGGCCGTCGGAGACTTGAAAGCTCGCGCCGGGGCGCGCTGCGCCGCTGCCGCTGACAACAGCGAGGATAGGGGCTGGTACGCTGATCGAGTGGCGATTATCAAATCGCGCCTTTGCCGCCGCCTTGCGGCGGCAAAGGTAGGTGTGCCCGTCGGGCACAGGATATAATTATTCCTTAGCCTACGACGCGGCAGTACGAATGATTTTTACCGTAGTAGCAGGCAGCGGCAGCGGAAAACTGTGCTGGCACAGTCGGGGGAACGACAACGATCAGGAAAACGTCGGTTACGTGAGGGAAAGCGCGGGTGGCAGTGAACAGGTATAGCGCGCTGAGGAAGTGCAGAAACGCAGTTTCTGCCGAAAGCGGGTTTGGCTACTTTTGTCACCGCAGACAAAAAAGTAGCTGGGGGCGCGAAATTATCCCTGCGCCGCTGCCGCTGACAGCAGTGAGGGTAGGGGGTTGGTGCGCTGGTCGTTTTGGGCGATTATCAAATTGCGCCCATTGCGGCGCGAAGCACCGCAATGGGTAGGTGGCGGCTAACGCCGCCGGGATATGGGGGAACCTGTCTCCCTGCGGGTCGGTCGGTCCGCGGATCTGACAGGCCACTGGCGTGTCATTCAATACTGCGAACCCCTCGAGGGGAAGGCTAGAGGGGTGCGTCATTCAACACCGCGGACCCATCAAGGGGAAGGCTTGGGCTTGTGCGGCCCGGGCACCCGTCTCCCTGTGACCTCATCAGGGGAAGGCTGACGCCTGCGGACGGGAGGGGGGACGAAGATAGGATGGAAGTTGGGAGTGAAAACACATGGAAAAAGGAACGGAATTCCTTCCGGTGAGCCGGGAGGAGATGCTCGCCCGGGACTGGTATTACTATGATTTTCTGGTGGTGATGGCTGATGCCTACATCGACCACCCCAGCTTCGGCACCACACTTATCGCGCGGCTGCTGGAGAGCAGGGGCTATCGGGTGGCGATACTGCCCCAGCCGGACTGGCACTCGGCGGAGGACTTCCGGGCCATGGGCAAGCCCCGGTACGGGGTGCTGATCGGCGGGGGGAACCTGGACTCCATGGTGGCCCACTACACCGTGGCAAAGCGGCGGCGGACCCGCGACCTGTACAGCGAGGGCGGAGAGATGGGCAAGCGGCCGGATCGGCCCACCATCGTGTACGCCAACCGGGCGCGGGAGGCGTGGCCGGATGTGCCTATCGTCATCGGCGGGCTGGAGGCGTCGCTGCGGCGGTTCGCCCACTACGACTACTGGGACGACAAGGTGCGGCGGAGCATACTGTTCGACGCGCCGGCGGACCTGCTGGTGTACGGCATGGGCGAGAGCGCCACGGCGGAGATCGCCCGGCGTCTGGCGAGGAAGGCACCGCCGTCGGAGCTGACGGATATACCGGGGACGGCGTACATCACCGACCAGGTGGGTGAGCTGAAGTTCCACAGGGCGGACGCGCCGGGGTATGAGGCGGTATGCGCGGACAAGGCGGCCTATGCCCGGGCGACGAAGATCGAATACGACGAGCATGATCCCATCCGGGGCTGCGCGGTGGTGCAGCCCTGCGAGGGGCGGTATCTGGTGGTGAACCCGCCGGCGCGCCCACTGCGGCGGGAGGAGCTGGACGCCCTGTACGCCCTGCCCTACACCCGGCAGGTGCATCCCATGTACAAGAACGGCATACCGGCCATCGAGGAGGTACAGTTTTCCATCACCCACAACCGGGGATGCTTCGGCGGGTGCAACTTCTGTGCGCTGGCCTTCCACCAGGGGCGGATGGTTACCAGCCGGTCCATCGAGTCGGTGCTGGAGGAGGCGGAGCTGCTGACCCACGAGCCGGGGTTCAAGGGGTACATCCACGACGTGGGCGGGCCAAGCGCCAACTTCCGCCACACCAGCTGCCAGAAGCAGAAGCGGTGCGGCATGTGCAAGAACCGCAGCTGTCTGGCGCCGGAGCCGTGCCCCAATCTGGACGCGGACCACTCGGAGTACACGGAGCTGCTGCGGCGGATGCGGGAGATACCGGGGATCAAGCGGGTGTTCGTGCGGAGCGGCATCCGGTACGACTATATGCTGCAGGACAAGGACAGGTCGTTCTTTAAGGAACTGGTGAAGTACCATATCTCGGGACAGCTGAAGGTGGCGCCGGAGCACTGCGTCAGCTCGGTGCTGGACTACATGGGAAAACCGCACTTTGACGTGTTTCTGAAGTTCTGGCGGCAGTACCAGAAGCTGAACGAGGAGGGTGGCACGGAGCAGTATCTGGTGCCGTATCTGATGTCCAGCCACCCGGGATGTACCCTCAGCGACGCGGTGGAGCTGGCGGAGTTCCTGCACAAAAACGGCAGGACGCCGGAGCAGGTGCAGGATTTCTATCCCACGCCGGGAACGCTGTCCACCTGTATGTATTACACGGGCATCGATCCGCGGGATATGTCGGAGGTGTATGTGGCCAGGGATCCCAAGGAGAAGGCCATGCAGCGGGCGCTTTTGCAGTGGTCGCGGCCGGAGAAGCGGGCGCTGGTGGTGGAGGCCCTGGAGGAGACGGGGCGGACAGACCTGATCGGGTACGAGAAGAAGTGCCTGATCCGGCCGCGGAAAGGGGAGCCCTACGGTCAGCCGCCGGTCAAGCCGGAGAGGCCGGAGAGGCCGGAGAGGCCGGAGAGACAGCCGCGGCGGAAAAAGGAGGCCTCCGGCAACCGGGGGCGGCGGGGGACACCCACGGCGAAGCCGCTGGCGCAGAAGGGGAAGATGTCTCATCTCCGCCTACATCGTGACGGGTATTTTAATAGTATTCGCCCTTGTGTGCCGGCTTTTTGTGATCCCAAAATTCAAATATGTGCCCGGCAGGTTCCAGCTCGTTTTAGAGCAGATCGTCGGCATGTTCGACGGCCTGGCCGAGGGCAGCAGCCCGCACCGCAATAAATTCCTGCGGGCGTACATCTTCACCGCCGGTGTTTACATCTTTGTCAGCACGCTCTTTGAGCTGCTCGGCATTCAGGTGGTGACCACATCAGGCCACGCCGTCAGCCTGCCCGCGCCGCTGTCCGATATCAACGGGGCGATCGCGCTGGGCGTGATGAGCTACGGCGTGATCCTGTTTGGCGGACTGATCGCCGCGGGCGTGAGGGGATTTCTGCACGCGCTCAAGGATTTCTCGCTGCCGATCTCGATGAGCTTTCGACTCTTCGGCGCGCTGCTTTCCGGCGCGCTCGTGACGGAGCTTGTGTATTACTACGCGGCGCTTTCCTATGTGCTGCCGGTCATCGTGGGCGTGATGTTCACGCTGCTGCACGCGCTGATCCAGGCGTATGTTTTAACGATGCTGGTGTCGACGTTCTACGGCGAATCGACCGAAAAGCACGAGAAAAAGCCCAAGGCAAAAAAGATAAAAAAATCCCGCAGCGAAACGGCTGCCTGAAGAAAGAGGTAAATTTGCCATGAAAACGATGAAGAAATTCGCAGCGCTGATGATGCTGCTGTGCGCGCTGATGATCTGCACCATTCCGGCCCTCGCCGCAAACGAAAGCGGGAGCGACAGCAACATGACTGAGACCGTGAGCGTCACGGCCGGCAGCAACGACAACGACGTGACCTCCGCCAAGGCGATGGGCTCGGGCGTGATGATCGGCATTGCGTGCCTTGGCGGCGCGCTGGCCATGGGCATTGCGGTCGGCAAGTCGAGCGAGGCCATGGCCCGCCAGCCCGAGGCCACAAGTCAGATCAGAACCACGATGATGATGGGCCTTGTGTTTATCGAGACGGTCATCATTTACGCCCTGATCGTGGCGATCCTCATTATCTTCGTCCTTTGATGAAGAACACTCCCAAAAAGGAGGGGCTTTGAATGCCGCTTAATATCAATTTGCAGCAGATCCTGCTGCATGCGCTGAACTTTGTCATCCTGTTCGGCGCGATGTATTTTCTGCTCTACAAGCCTGTGAAGAGCTTTATGGACAGCCGCAAGGCGCACTATGAGAAGATGGACGAGGACGCCAAGGCCGTGCTTGCCGAGGCCGAGAAGACGAAGGCCGGCTATGAAGCGCAGCTCAAGAGCGCCGACGAGGAGATCGCACGCCGCCAGCGCGAGGCGAACGAAGCCTTGCAGCACGCGGTGGACGAGCGCCGCGCGCAGGCCGAGCAGCAGGCGGGCGAGATCGTGCGCAAGGCGCGGGAAGATGCCGCGAGCGAGCACGAGCGCGTGATGGAGCAGGCCAGGGGCGAGATCGCCGAGCTGATGAGCGCCGCGGCGGAAAAGCTGGTGCTTTCCAGCACGTCGGACGCTTACGACAAGTTCCTGGACACGGCGGAGGAGCGCAAGGACAATGGCTGAGCGCACGGAGCATTTAGAGGCCGTACTGCTCTCTGCCGTGCGTCCGTCGCAGGAGCAGGAGAAGCGATTTCTGGCCTTCCTCGCGGAAAAGTACGGCGAGGGCACGACGCTCACCTGGCAAAAGAGTGATGACTACCCCGACGGTTTCCGCCTCGAGGTGGGCGCGGAGGTCTACGACTGGAGCGCGGGCGGACGCCTGAGCCAGTTCAAGGACGCGCTCGAAAAGCTCGCTGCCACGCAGGGCGACGTCATCCCGCTGCTGAAGGAGACGGTGCTCTCGTGGACGCCGCAGGCCATGGCGCAGGAGGTCGGCACCGTTCTGACCGTCGGCGACGGCATTGCCCGCGTGGACGGGCTGGAGGGCGCCGCCTATGGCGAGGTGCTGCTTTTCGACGGCGGCGTGCGCGGCATGGTGCAGGACTTATCCGAGGACAGCGTCGGCTGCATCCTCTTTGACGACGACGCGAGCGTCTGCGCGGGCAGCACGGTCCGCCGCACCGGACGCACGGCGGGCGTTCCCGTGGGCGAGGGATTCCTCGGCCGCGTGGTCAACGCGCTCGGCGTGCCCATCGACGGCGGGGGAGACATACGCGCCGACGGCTACCGCGCAGTGGAGAGTCCCGCCTCCCGGCATCATCGACCGCCAGAGCGTCGACACGCCGCTTGAGACGGGCATTCTGACCGTCGACTCAATGTTCCCCATCGGCCGCGGCCAGCGCGAGCTCATCATCGGCGACCGCCAGACCGGCAAGACCGCCATTGCCCTCGACACGATCCTCAACCAGAAGGGCAAGGATGTCATCTGCATCTATGTCGCCATCGGACAGAAGGCGAGCTCCGTCGCCCAGCTCAAAAAGACGCTGGAAACGCACGGCGCGATGGATTATACGATCATCGTCAACGCCACGGCGAGCGATCCCGCGCCGTTACAGTACATTGCGCCCTACGCGGGCTGCGCCATGGGCGAATACTTTATGAATAAGGGCCGCGACGTGCTGATCGTCTACGACGATCTTTCCAAGCACGCCATCGCGTACCGCGCGATGAGCCTTCTTTTGGAGCGCTCCCCGGGCCGCGAGGCGTATCCGGGCGACGTGTTCTATCTGCACTCCCGCCTGCTCGAGCGTGCGGCGCATCTGAGCGAGGAGAAGGGCGGCGGCAGCATCACGGCGCTGCCGATCATCGAGACGCAGTCCGGCGACGTGTCGGCCTATATCCCGACGAACGTCATTTCGATCACCGACGGTCAGCTCATTCTGGAAACGCGCCTGTTCTTCTCCGGCCAGCGTCCGGCAGTGAATGTGGGCCTGTCCGTGTCCCGCGTGGGCGGCGATGCGCAGACCAAGGCGATGAAAAAGGCAGCCAAGACCATCCGCCTCGACCTTTCGCAGTACCGCGAGATGGAGTCGTTCACGCAGTTTGCAAGCGACCTCGACGAGTCGACGGCAAAGCTTTTATCCTACGGTCAGGGCTTGATGCGCATGCTGCGGCAGAAGCAGTTCCACCCCTACAAGCAGTATGAGCAGGTCATCCTGCTCGTCGCGGGGCTGAACCATGTTTTTCAGGAGATCGTGCCGGAGCAGCTTGACGCGTTTATCCCCGCGCTCTTGCAGCACTTTGGCGAGACGCAGGGCGCGCTGTGCAATGCCATCGAGCAGACCGGCCAGCTCAGCGACGATCAGCAGTCGCAGATCATCGAGTTCGCAAAGGAATTTGTGCAAAACTATTTTTCCAAATAAAAAGTGAGGTGACGGGTACATGGCGAGCATGAAGGAGATCCGCGAGCACATCGCGAGCATCCAGAGCACGCAGAAGGTGACGAACGCGATGTACCTCATCGCCTCGACCAAGATGCGGCGGGCGAAAGAAGACCTTGCCAAGACGCGCCCGTTTTTCGACGCTTCGCAGGGCGGAAGCTGGACAACGCCGCCCGCAGCTGCTCGACCGGCTGGCATTTACATGCGCTGGTGGATAGCTTCTGCAGCGAGCAGAGCGCCCGCATGACCGCCATGAACGCGGCGGATCAGAACGCGGAGGAGCTGCTGGCGACCCGTCTGTCCAGTACAACCGGCGCGCCAGGCGGCTATCGCCCAGGAGATCACCGAGGTTCCGCCGGTGAGCGCCCAGCGCGCAGCAAGAAAGAAAAGGAGGGCTGACCTCAATGAAACAAGGTAACTATCACGGGCATTTCTGGCCCCGTTATCGACGTGCGCTTCCCGGAGGGGAGCCCGCCCGCCATCATGAGGCCTTGACCGTGGAGGCGCTCCACCAAGGAAGGCTCCATCACCTCTGTGCAGGCCGTCTACGTCCCCCGCCGACGACCTGAGAGCAGGGCATTTACCCGGCCGGACCCGCTGGCATCCACCTCCCGCATTCTGGAAGCGGATATTGTGGGCGAGGAGCACTATCCGCGTGGCCCGCAAAGGTGCAGTCCATTCTGCAGCGCTATCAGGAACTGCAGGACATCATCGCCATTCTGGGCATGGACGAGCTGGACGAGAACGACAAGCTCACCGTCGCCCGCGCCCGCAAGCTGCAGTTCCTGTCCCAGCCCTTTGCTGTGGCCAGAACTTTACCGGCCTGAAGGGCAGAGGTATGTGCCCCTGCAGGATACCGTGCGCGGCTTTGCCGCATGCCCATATCCGCTTTACAAGCCTGTTGGGCTGCGGCATGGTGGGCACCGGACCGGTGCGCCCAACGCGGGTAAAATTCTGTCCGAGTGCCGCAGCGACGGAAGCCCTGCTACTTTTATCCGGAACTTTAAGCCGGTGATGCGCTGTGCCGAGCAGTACGGCGTGACCATTGCCATTGAGCCGGTGGTCAAGCACATCGTGTACGAAATGCCAGACGCGCCCCACCGTGCTGGACGAGACAGTTCGGACCGTCAACCCAAGCGGAACATGGAAAATGTGGACCGCC
>VOFC01004103.1_pt1 | contig 41536 bp, 51 predicted proteins | sample 5384161 | NCBI WGS metagenome assembly VOFC01 (sample SAMN12384722, study PRJNA508395) | human gut metagenome | isolation source: healthy gut B | host: Homo sapiens
ATAGAGCAGTGTGCAGTTTGCAATATATTTGGCAACTACATTTCTGTAATTGCTTACTTTCTACGTTTATTATACATCAAGTAGAATAAATATGTCAATTGTTTTAAATAAATTTGTTTTGAAGGGGAATACGGGTAAAATGGAGAAAATACAAAAAATTTTTAAACCAAAATACATTCATATAGCTGTAATTATATTAGGAATAATATTCATGAGTCTATCAATATTTCACACGAATATGTGGTTTGATGAGAGTTACACAATAGGAATTGTAAGGCATTCTTTTTCAGAAATATGGAATATAACAAGCTATGATGTACATCCACCATTTTATTATTTCTGTTTGCATATTTTAAATTTAATATTTGGAGAGAATATTATTGTTTATAGATTGTTTTCAGCAATCACGATTGCATTAACTGCAATACTTGGATATACACACATTCGTAAAGACTTCGGAGAAAAAGTTGGTTTTTGGTTTTCTTTCTTAACACTAATGTTACCTGTATCTGCACAATACGCTGGAGAAATAAGAATGTATTCTTTAGGAATGCTTTTTGGGAACTATTATGTTTATATATGCTTATAGAATTTATAAGAAAGACATTCATAAATTAACATATGTATTTTTCGGACTAAGTAGCTTAGCATTGGCATACACTCATTATTATGGAGTACTATTAGCAGGCGTTATAAACTTGGCTTTATTCATATATCTAATCAAGAATAGAAAAGAAAGAAAACAAGATTTAATAAAATTTACAATAACGGCAGTGCTACAAGTTGTAGCATATTTGCCATGGCTTATAGTGTTTGCAAGTCATTTAAAAGGAACAAGTTTTTGGATTACATTAACTTTTCCAGGTTCAATATATGAAATATTAACAGTTCAATATAAAGGAAATTTGACATTCCAGCCAATAATACTATCAACAGCATTTTATGCATATTTAATTTATATGGTAGCAAGCACGCCAAAAAAAGAAAGAAAACCTGGTACTTGGGGATTCATCATCTATATAGGAATAATTCTTCTAGTGCTAGTAATTTGTGCCATGTTACATAGTGTAATTTTACTAAGTAGATATTTATTAATATTGAATGGTGCATTCATGTTTTCTATTGCATATTTTATGGCAAAAGATACAAACAAGGTACGTATGATTACAATATGCCTTATAATATTGACCTTGTCAGCATTTAGTAACTGTAAAACTATAAGAGAAAACTATGCTGAAAATAATAGAAATTTTAAAACATACTTAGATGAAAACATTGAAGATGGAGATATAATCATATACTCTGGGGCTATAAATGGGGCTGTTATAACAACAGAAGTATCGAAAAACCATGATAATACATCATATTTCTACAATAAAGAACATTGGGGAGTACATGATGCATACAAAGCTTTTGCACCATATATGGTAATAGAAGAAGATTTATCAAAAATTTTAGATAATTATACGGGAAGAATTTGGATTGTAGAAAATGAAAATACGCATCAGTTATGTGATGAAATAGCAGAAAAATATGATGTGACTAAACATGATGAAAAGCAATTTGTAAATAAGTATAAGGATTATAGATATACATTTGAACTAATTGAAAAATAATTAGACTTTTTTTGTAGTGATAAATAATATTTAAAACATGGTTACATACACCACGTATGTGACCTTGCCTTTTAAATATTGTTTTCCATGTGTAAATGTTATTATTAAATTGAAGGTGTCAAATTTGTGAAGTGAAAAATAAAGTAAAATTATATAAATCTTAATGTATGTAAAATAAATTAAAAAGAAAGGTGTGGTAGATAAAAGTGGAAAAACAGAAAATGAGAGTATTGGCTTTTGTTGGACCATCTGGAACTGGCAAGAGTTACAGAGCACAATTAGTTGCAAGAGAAAATAACATTCATTACATAATAGATGATGGTCTGTTAATAAATGAAAATGAAGTATTAGCAGGTACATCAGCAAAAAAGGCTCCAACTAAAATAGAAACTGTAAAACATGCGCTTTTTATAGAAGAAAAAGAACAAGCTGATATGAAAAAAGCTTTCAAAAAAAATACAAACCAGATAGTTTATTGATTTTGGGAACATCAGACAAAATGATACAGAAAATAATAGAAAGCTTGGATTTACCACCTCTTGAGAAAACAATTTATATAAACGAAGTTGCAACAGAAGAAGAGATGGAAAAGGCTCGTAATATACGTGTTACACAAGGAAAACACGTAATACCAGTACCAACATTTGAAATAAAAAAGGATTTTTCTGGATATATTCTAGATCCACTACAAATATTTAAATCAAAAGGCGGAACCCCTTATATATCAGAAAAATCAATAATAAGGCCTACTTTTAGTTATCTTGGAAAGTTTACTATATCGGAAAGTGTGTTTAGACAAATTGCCGAAAGAGTAGCCAAGAAAATGCCAGAAATATATGATGTTTCCAGAATAAGGACTCAAAACTATGGAGATGGAATATCAATATACTTAGAGGCAATTATAAATTATGGAAATAATATTATAGAGGTATTACAGAATTATAAAGCAAAAGTAAAAAAAGAAATAGAAAAACAAACTGCGATGAATATAATAAAAATTGATTTAGTTGCAAAGGGAATTCATATGAATGAAGAATAAAAAAATATGCAAAGTGTATGGAAAGTACATTTTGAGGACGGAGAAGAAAATGTCTTTTATAGTAGCAATAGATGGACCTGCAGGAACAGGCAAAGGAACTATGGCAAGCAGATTGTCAAAAAAAAATATAATCTAGTAAATATAGATACTGGTGCAACTTATAGATGTGTTACACTAGAAATGATGAACCAAAATATTGGAATGGATGAAGAAGAAAAAATTGCAGAAATGTTAAAGAGCATTCAAATAGAATTAAGTACTGAAAAAGGAAAACAAAAAGTATTTTTGAATGGTCAAGATGTAACTGATAAAATAAGAAGCAAGGAAGTATCTGCAAATGTATCACTTGTTTCAAGTATAAAGCAAGTAAGACTTGCGATGGGCGGACTTCAGAGAAAAAATGGCTCAAGGAAAAGATGTAATAATGGAAGGAAGAGACATTGGAACTGTAATATTTCCCAATGCGGACGTAAAAATATATCTTGATGCAAATGTAGAAGTAAGAGCTAAAAGAAGAGTTAAACAAAACGAAGAAAAAGGCATCGAAATGTCATATGAAGAGGTTTTAGAAAATATAAAGAAACGTGATAAAAATGACATGGAAAAAGAGATGGGAGCCTTAAAAGTGGCAGAAGATGCAGTGGTTATAGATGGCTCAGAAATGACTATAAAAGAAGTAGAAAAAGCCATAAGCAATGTAATAGATAAAAAATTAAAGGCAAAAAAAGAGCAAGAAAAAATATATTGGGTAAGACCAGAAACAACATGGAAGAAAATAGAAAGAGCGACTATAAAAGCAATTATACATGCTTTTTATAAGGTTGTGTTTAGAATAGAAAAAATAAATGAAGAAAACCTTCCTATGGAGGGACCTGTAATTGTTTGTGCTAATCACTTAAATACCTGGGATGCAATAGGTTTAGTAACTGCAAGCAAGAGAAGAATAAGATTTATTGCTAAAGAAGAATTATTTCACAACAAATTTCTAAACTGGTTTGCACATGTATTTGATGTAATTCCTGTAAAGAGAGGAATGAGAGATATAGAGGCAATGAAAATGAACCTTACTGCATTAAAAAACGGTGAAGCACTAGGTTTATTTCCGGAAGGAACAAGAAAAGGCTTAGCAAAAGGTGCAAAAAAAGTACAAAATGGAGCAGCATATATGGCTTTAAAAACCAAAACAAAAAAGTAGTACCAGTTGGAATACAAGGAACATTCAAACCATTTACTAAGGTAAAATTAAACTATGGCAAGCCACTAGATTATACAAATTACGAACCAAAAAATCCAGAAAAAGAAGATATAGAAAAGGCAACAAAAGAAATTATGGACAGCATAATTATGTTGACAAATCAAGCAAAATAATGTATAATTGACAACAGAAAATCGCCCAATAGGGACGCCCCTTTTTGGGCGAAAAAGTTATTGGTTTATAGCATTTCAGTTTTGGAATTGTTATAAAAATACTAAAACTTCGAAAAACACAGTCAAAATAGACTCAAAACTATATAGAAATGAAGGATTTTTATGGAAAAATTTGAAGATAATTTAACATTTGAAGATATAATAAATCAAACTTTAAAAAAAGTAAAAGTTGGAAGTACTATAACAGGTACAATAGTTGAAATTAATGGAAAAGGCGAAATATTTGTAGATATCGGTTATAAAGCAGATGGAATTATAACGAGAAATGAATATTTTAGTGAAAAAGGACTAGAACCAGCTGATGAATATAAGGTTGGAGATAAGATAAAAGCAGATGTATTGAAATTAAATGACGGACAAGGCAATGTATTAATGTCTTGTAAACACGCAAAAATAAAAGAAATAAGAAAAGAATTCAAAGAAAAAGTAGACAACAAAGAAGTATTTGAAGAAGAAGTTAAGCAGACTAATAAAAATGGATTAGTCGTATTATACAAGAATTTAATTAGAGTATTTATACCAATTTCATTATCAGAAGTTGGAAGAGACGAAGATGTAAGCTCTTATAAAGGAAAAATAATTAGATTTAGAGTAATAGAAAATGATGAAAGAGCAAAGAAAATTATCGGTTCTGTAAAAGATTTAGTTGAGGAAGAAAAGAAAGCAAAAGAAGAAAAATTTTGGAACAACATTGAAGTTGGAAAGAAATATACAGGTACTGTAACAGCAATAAGCGATTATGGAGCATTTGTTGATATTGGTGGTGCACAAGGTTTGTTACACATATCGGAAATGACTTGGGGAAGAAATCAAAACCCAAGAGATATATTGGAAGTTGGACAAAGTATTGAAGTAAGTGTAAAAGAGCTTGATAAAGAAAATAAGAGATTCAAATTATCTTATGAGAAAAAAGGCCCAAATCCTTGGAATAAAGTAGAAGAAAAATACCATGTTGGAGATGTGGTAAAAGTAAAAATTTCTAAAATAATGCCTTTTGGAGCATTTGCAGAATTAGAAAAAGGAATAGAAGGACTAATACATATTTCACAAATCTGTGAAAGAAAAATAGCAAAGCCTGAAGAAGAACTTCAAGTTGGACAAAAAGTAAATGCAAAAATAATAAACATAGATTTTGAAAACAAAAAAATAGAACTATCGATAAGAGAATTAGAAGGAACATCACAAGAATATAAAGAGAATGCATAATAAAATTTCGCCCAGAGGGGACGCCCCTTTTTGGGCGAAAACCTTGGATATTGCTAGAGATATATGGCAAGGTAAAAGCATGTAAAAAGATGAATTTTGTATATTATTTATAAGTCAAATTTATAAAATTATATTTTATGAGAGATAATTAAAATTGTAAAAATTAAAATAATTAAATTTAATTAAAATCGCCCAAAAAGGGACGTCCCCATTGGGCGAAGAGGGGGAAAAATGAATAACAAAAAAAATATTAGAAATATTGCAATAATTGCACACGTTGACCATGGTAAAACTACATTGGTTGATGCACTTTTAAAACAGAGCCATGTTTTCAGAGAGAATGAACAAGTAGCAGAAAGAGTAATGGACTCTGGAGATATTGAGAAGGAAAGAGGAATTACAATTCTTTCTAAAAATACATCTGTTATGTATAATGGAGTAAAAATTAATATAGTTGATACTCCTGGACATGCTGATTTCGGTGGAGAAGTTGAGCGTGTATTAAAGACTGTTGATGGTGTTTTATTATTGGTAGATGCTTTTGAAGGCCCAATGCCTCAAACAAGAGAAGTTTTAAAGAAAGCTTTAGCACTTAATCTAAAACCAATAGTTGTAATAAACAAAATAGATAGACCAGGTGCTGAGCCTGAAAAAGCATTAGACAAGGTTATAGAATTATTCATAGAATTAAATGCTTCTGATGAACAATTAGATTTCCCAGTTATTTATGCATCAGCTAAAAACGGAATTGCAAAAATGAATTTGTCAGATGATTCTGATAACATTACTTGCATATTTGATACAATAATCGATAAGATTGAACCTCCAACATGTGATATGGATGGAACAATGCAAATGTTAGTATCTAACATTGATTATGATGATTATTTAGGAAGAATTGCAATAGGAAGAATCGAACGTGGTAAAATAAAGAATGGAATGCCAGTTTCAATTTGTAAACAAGAAAAAAATACACAAGGGAAAATTGCTAAATTATTCACATACATGGGATTAAAAAGAGTTGAAGTTGATGAAGTTGACGCCGGTGATATAGTTGCTATATCAGGTATTCCAGATATCAGCATCGGAGATACAATTTGTGATTTGGCAAATCCAGAAAAAATACCATTTGTAAACATAGATGAACCAACAGTTTCTATGACATTTAGTGTAAACAATGGACCTTTTGCAGGACAAGAAGGAGAATTTGTTACATCAAGACACATCAGAGACAGATTGTTCAAAGAGCTAGAAAGAAACGTAAGTTTACGAGTTAAGGAAACTGCTTCTCCAGATAGCTTCGAAGTTTGCGGACGTGGAGAATTACACTTATCTGTATTAATAGAAGAAATGAGAAGAGAAGGATACGAACTTCTAGTATCTCGTCCAAAGGTTATTTACAAAGAGATTGATGGTGTAAAATGTGAGCCAATAGAGGACTTAGTTGTAAACGTACCAGACGATGCAATCGGAACAGTTATAGAAAAATTAGGAAGACGTAAAGCTGAAATGAAGAATATGGAACCAGCAGAAGCCGGACATACAAAAATAGAATTTAAGATTCCAGCACGTGGATTAATTGGTTATAGAACAGAATTCTTAACAGATACAAAGGGAACTGGAACAATGAACTCAATATTCGATTGCTATGAGCCATACAAGGGAGACATTCAAGCAAGAACAAGAGGAGTTTTAGTTGCATTCGAACAAGGAACGTCAATCACTTATGGATTGTACAATGCTCAATTAAGAGGAGAATTATTCATAGGACCTGGTGTGGAAGTTTATGAAGGAATGATAGTTGGTATAAACTCTAGAAATGAAGACATTTCTATAAACGTTTGTAAAGAAAAACACCTTACAAACACAAGAGCTTCTGGATCTGATGATGCATTAAGATTAGTTCCACCAATTCAATTATCATTAGAAAAAGCAATAGAATTCATTGCAGAAGACGAACTTGTTGAAGTAACACCAAAAAAATATTAGACTAAGAAAAGTAATATTAAACAACAAAGACAGAGAAAAAGCTGCAAGAAGATAGAAAGATTGATTCTTTGAGAGAAAACAACTTCGCTCGAAGAATCAATTTTTTTGCACCAAAAGGGGCGTCCCTATTGGGCGAAAATTTTGTCGAACGATTCTTCTGGAAAATATATAAAATTTATTGCAAAAAAAATGAAAATGTAGTATAATATTATTGTAACAACGACAAGACATAATGTTACACTAAATTTTAGGGATAAACCACCGCAATGAAAATTGCAAAAAAAAAACAGGCATTTGTGAGATGCCTGTTTTTCTATTACTGAAATAAATCAATAATAGATTTTAGTACTTCCGCAACCGCTAAAGCTTGCTTTAAAATCTTATGTAAGTTCTTTAGTAACTTTACGATTTTGTCAGTACCACTTCTCTTCTGTTTACGACAAGACATAATCTCACCTCCTCTCAGGGGACATGTCCACCATTTAGTATTATATAACAAATAAAATGCGAAGTTTGTCAAAACACGCGGTTTTACATAAAAAGTTTGATTTTTTTATAAAACTTGCTAAAATGGGGCATTTAGTGTTATAATTAATGTCGAGTTTTAAGAATTGAGAGATAATATATAAGAGGGAAAAGTAAAATGAACAAAGACGAACTACTAAAAATAAAAAGAATATGCACTTGAAGACATATTCCAATTATTATGGATGACACTTTAGAAGTTATAGATAAATATTTAACAGAGAAAAGACCAGAAAAGATACTCGAAATTGGCACGGCTGTTGGATATTCTGCAATGTGTTTTTCTGAATATTTAAAAGATGGTGGAAGGATTGATACAATTGAAAGAGATGAAGAAAGAATTGCAGAAGCTAAAGAAAATATAAAAAAGGTTGGAGTAGAAGAAAAGATAAACATCTATGAAGGAGACGCTGTCGAAATTCTCCCAACTATGAATGATAAATATGATGTTGTTTTTATAGATCTTTGCTAAGGGAAAATATCCATTTTTCTTGGAGCATGCATTAAGAATGTTAAAAGATGATGGAATTATTTTTGCAGATAACGTTTTGTATAAAGGTTATGTAATGAGTGATTACAATAAGCACAAACAACGTACAGCTGTTACTCATTTAAGACAGTATATTAAGGAAACTACTGAAAATCCAGAACTTGAAACTGAAATATTGGAAGTTGGAGATGGACTGGCAATTACAAAGAAAAGAATTGAAAAATAGTTACAGCTCAAGTATGATAGAATAAAGAAATAATAATAGGAGATTATGAAATGAAAAAACCAGAATTATTGGCCCCAGCAGGGTCTTTTGAAAAAGCTAAGGTTGCATTTATGTATGGAGCCGATGCTGTATATTGCGGAACTGCTTCACTTTCACTTAGAAGTAGAGCAGAAGTTGACGATAACGACTTGGAAAAAACAATAAAATATGCACACAGCATTGGAAAAAAAGTGTATGCAGCACTAAATATTTATGCATGGGACACAAATTATGAAGAAATAGAAAAGCAGGTAAAAATGCTAGATGAAGTACATGTTGATGCAATAATTGCCTCTGACGGTGGAGTTATTCAAAAGATTAGAGAGATTGCTCCAAACATAGAAATACATGTAAGTACTCAGGCAAATGTTGTAAGCTATCATGCTGCAAAGTTTTGGTATGATAACGGAGCTAAAAGAGTAATTCTAGGCAGAGAAACAAGCAAAGACCAAATTCAAGAGATAATGAAGAATAAGCCAGAAGATTTAGAAGTTGAAATGTTTATACACGGCGCTTTGTGCTGGGCATATTCTGGAAGATGTTTCTTAAGCGAATATTTATCTTGCAGGTCAGCAAACTTAGGTGATTGTTCACAAAGCTGTAGATGGGCATATAATATGTATTTAGAAGAAAAGAATAAACCAGGAAACTTAATGCCTGTTGAAACTGATGAAAATGGAACATACATATTATCATCAAAAGATTTATGCTTAATAAAAGAAATTCCACAAATAATAGAAATGGGCGTAGATAGCTTAAAGATAGAAGGCAGACTAAAAACAGAATACTATCTAGCAAGTGTAGTAAATGTGTATAGAAATGCAATAGATGATTACATGGCAAATCCAGAAGAATATGACTATACAAAATATTTGAAAGAACTTGAAAAAGTAAAGACTAGAGGACTTACAACTTTCTATTTTAATGACAGAAATAATAAAGATTTCCAAGAATACGAAGGAAAACAATATAATCCGGATTATGAATTTGGAGGCAAAATTCTTGAAGATAAATCAGCAGATTCAAGAGTACTAATAGAAATAAAGAACAAATTAAGTGTTGGAGACACATTGGAATTGATAATCCCAAATGAAATAAAACCACAGGCATTCGCAATAGAAAAAATTATATGATAGTGAAACTAACGAAGAGATAAGTACAGTAAATCCAGGAAAACAAGGACAGACAGTAATATTAGAAATTCCGTTTGAAGTGAAAAAAAAGGGTGGATATTAAGAAGAAAAAAAATAATAAAAAAGGCATAAAATTTTAATGTTTTATGCCTTTTTATAGTTTAAGTACTTACTGTATTTTCTAAATTAGCTAATTTATATGATAATATTAAACTAACAAAAAATATAGGATAGCAAATTAATCCAACAATGCCATGCGCAAAACCTGGAAATAGCACGAAAACAGAACCGATAGTGAATCCGATAATACATAATGAAGTTGCTTGATGATATTTATCAAATAAATATTTTATAATTCGTATCCACAGTAAACAACCAAAGAAAAGCCCGATTCCCATTGGAACTAAAATGTAGAAATTGATTGTTGCAACTGCATCTATGTATGTTGTGTAAACTCCTAAACACATTAAAATTACAGTATTGCTAATTCCTGGTACTACAATTCCAACAGACATTAAAAAACCAGAAAGTATTAAATATAAAAAACTTGACGATGCGGAATTTGTAGTGCCTAATCCTAAAGATTTTTCTATAAATATTAGAGCAATTCCAAATAAAAAAGAAATAATCATTGGAATTATATTTTTTATTTCAACATATTTATTAGTATAAACTTGTTTGAAAAGAGATGGAATGGTTCCTAGAATGAGCCCAATAAAAGCATAGCAAGATTGAAATTTATATAAGGAAAAAAGAAGTATTTTATAACATTTCCAAACAATACTACGCCAACTATTCCGCCGAGTCCGATTGGAAATAAGAAAAGAAAATTTGTCTTAAAATCCTTAAAAAAAATTTATTATGCTATTAACAAGTTTTTCGTAAATGCCAAATATAACGCAAAATACTCCACTGCTGACACCAGGCAGAATAGCACCGAATCCCATCAATATACCAATTAAAAAATTGTAAAAGTATTTCATAAATTACCTCCAGATGATATAATATATGCAATATAGGAACAATTTATTAGAAAAGAGATGATAGTATGAAAAATTTAACATTAAGAGAAAAAATCGGTCAAATGTTGATTATAAAAATACAGGGAAAAGAAATAACAAATGAAACAAAGAGAATGATTGAAGAATATAAAGTTGGAGGAATAATTCTTTATAGAAAAAACTATGACACATATGAAGAAATGATAAATTTAATAAATGAGATTAAGAAGATAAACCACGAAAGTGGTAATATTCCGCTATTTATAAGTATAGATCAAGAAGGCGGAAGGGTAAACAGAATGCCTCGAGAGTTAAAGAACATAAAGAGTGCTGGAAAGCTGGTTTCAAAGGATAATATAGAAATAATAGAGCAGGCTGGAATGGTAACTGCACAAATGTTAAAAGAATCTGGTTTTAATATGGATTATGCACCTGTGCTAGATATACAGAGATTTGAGGATGGGCATGCTATTGGAGACAGGTGCTATGGTAAAAATGCAGAGGAAGTAAGCAAAAATGGAATACAAATAATGAAAGAACTAGCTAATGGAGGAGTGATTCCAGTTATAAAACATTTTCCTGGTCATGGTCTTACAAAAAAAGATTCTCATTTTTTCTTGCCAGTGATAGACGCTAAAATTGAAGATTTAGAAAAAGAAGATATATTACCTTTTAAAAGAGCAATTGGGCAAAATGCTGAAGTTATAATGGTAGGGCATTTAGTTGTAAAAGACGTAGATAAGAAAAATCCTGCATCTCTATCAAAAACGATAATTAATGATTATTTAAGAAACAAATACCAATACAAAGGTCTAGTAATGACAGACGATTTAAAGATGAGGGCAATAAGCTTAAGATATGGATATGTAAAAGCCACGATGAAAGCATGCAAAGCAGGAGCAGATATAATAATGATAGGAGCGCCTCACAATACAGTAATTCACGCAATACATAAAATAGAAAAGAATGTTAAGAATAAAAAAATAGACATAAATCAAATAGATAAAAGTGTGGAAAAAATAATTAAACTTAAAGAAAAATACAACATAACAGATGAACCAGCAAAAGGTTGTAATATTGACGAAATAAATAGAAAAATTGAAAAGATAAATATGAAATTACAATAGAAAAAAATTTTATAAAAATGTATAATAAAAAATAAACAAAGACCAATTAATATTTTTAAACGAAACTGGAAGTGCACCTTCTGAAAAGTATGAAGATGCTCTTACCAAGCACAATGTGCCGAGACTTTATAAAAATGTGAATTGGTCTTTTTTTGCGAAAAAGTATTATTTTAAGTGGTCATGCACGTTATCTATTTTTTTTCATATATTGTGTTATAGTGATGGTTAAAAATGTTTACAATTTTCAACCGAAGATGGAGGTGCGTGTATGCTAACCATTTCTTTAATGGGCTTTTTAAAATTTTTAAAAACAGCAGTGTTTGTTGTAGGTTATATTTCAAACAATAATTTATTTCCAGAACCACTTTCATCAAAAGAAGAAAAAATTTATTTAGTAAGAATGTCTGAAGGCGATGAAGAAGCGAGAAACATATTAATAGAAAGAAATTTAAGGTTGGTGGCACATGTATGCAAAAAAATATGCGTCTACAAACGTTGACCAAGAAGACTTAATTTCCATTGGTACTATTGGTTTGATAAAGGGAATAAATAGTTTTAAAATTGAGAAAGGGGCAAGGCTTTCTACATACGTGTCTAGATGCATTGACAATGAAATACTCATGTATCTGAGAAGCACGAAAAAAACTTGGGGCAGAAGTTTATTTGGAGGATACTATTGGAAAAGATAAAGATGATAATACCGTAACGTTAAAAGAGGTTTTAGAGAACAATGAGAGAAATATTGAAGAAGAGGTTGATTTAAAATTTAAAGTAAAAAAAGATTATATGAAAAGATTAGAGAAATTTTAAAAGACAGGGAGAAAACTATAATTGAGTTGCGTTTTGGCTTAAATGGAGATAAACCAAAAACACAGAAGCAAATTGCGAAGATGATGGGAATATCTAGAAGTTATGTTTCAAGAATCGAAACAAAAGCAATTGGAAAATTAGCAAAAGAATTGAAAGAGTAAAAGAGAAAAATATTTTAGAAAAAGTAAATAGTCATTTTAAACTCAGAAAAAAGTCAAATAATGTCGAATTATTGGAGATGTAAGCTTGAAAAGTGCAAAATATGATGTTATAATGAGTATCGTATCCTAGTAGAAAGGAGTATATACTATGGGTATCGAGTTATCAATGGAAGTTAAGGATATCATTCAACGGATGGTGGAAACTGTTAAGAGATACCATCTTGAGATGATGAACACGCTTGTACTATTTGATACACTTCTTTTGAACCGGCTTTTTGCCACAGCAGTAGAAGTGTCTTCTGAAAGTACACTAGAAGAAATCGTAAGTGAAGTAAGAAAGCTTATTAAAAACAAGGATTTACTAGAACAGGAGGAAAATAACAATAGAGGATTTCAAGAAGCGATTGTCTTCTGCAGTAAAAAAAGGAGAGTTTTTCTTAACATGCATTGCACAAACTTGTAGTGCAACGGATGTTGGTACAAGATTTTCACAGGACTTGGCCTTCGTATTTAGTTTTGCGATTGACATGGCTATGGCAGAAAATAGAAAAGAAGTAACATATGAGGATGTTGCCAAGTCCTTTATAGAAAATTTATCTGAGAATATGCTCGAAGTTTTTTCTGATTTAGAAATTAATGTTCCTGAGTTTAAGGAACATTATGAGGGTGCAATCGCAGAAGAATTAGAAGAATTCAAGATACCAGCATCTCTTACCGGATGTATCACAGTTTTGAATGATAAATTCAAAGATAAAGCACAATGTGACATCCTGGGAAGGGATAAGGAGTGTGAAGAAATTTGGCGCAATATGATGAAGAAAACCAAACGTAATGTTATTCTTGTTGGAAAACCTGGCGTGGGTAAATCTTCTATTGTGTACAAGTTAACTTCTGACATCGTAAATCGAAGGTGTCCTGAGATATTCTATGATTTTATTGTTCTTTCTTTGGATGTGAACAACATTATCGCTGGAACTTCTTTAAGAGGACAAGCAGAGGAACGGTTCCAAGATCTTATCGATTTACTGAAAAAACATGATAATGTTATTCTGTTTATTGATGAGATTCACATGATTGTTGGTGCTGGCGCTGTCTCGCATGGAGAAAAACAAGATTTGTCTAATGTACTTAAGCCTATTTTGGCTGGAGATGATGCAATTGTCATCGGTGCAACAACCGATGAAGAGTATGCACAAACATTTGGCATGGAAGGAGCTTTAAGACGTAGGTTTAAAACTATTAATGTTCGAGAGCCTAAAACTACAGAAGTTTACGACATGCTGAAAGAGTCTATCAGACAGCTGGAAGAATTCCATGAAGTGCGTATTTCCAAGAAGATGGTCGAAATGATTATTTTCTACTCTGCGTGTTTCAACTACAACACAAGCAATCCAGACCGCACGAAGGACTTGATTGATGTGTCTATGGTTACTGCACGTATGAGTGGTAAAGATCGCGTTGACCGTGAATCTATTATGAAAAACTTTGGAGCAAACTTCGAAGAATTTCGTAATATGTCTGAAGAAATGGTACGAAGTACAGCTTACCATGAAGTTGGACATTTTATTGTCCAGCGTTTTTCTGATAAGTTGATTGACCGGAAGGCAATTGCTATTTCTGTTGTTCCTGCTGAAGGCTATCTTGGCTTGACAGTGACTGACGCGACTGATAAAACTGTAAATAAGGATAAATCGTATTTTACGGATTTGATTGCAGATTTGTTGGCTGGCCGAATTGCTGAAAAGGTTTTTATGAAGTCTGAAAATAATGCAGGGGCTGAGAGTGACTTGGAGAAAGCAACGAAAATTGCGTTTAAAATGGTAACCAAATATGGTATGACCAGTAGGCTTGGTGAAAACCAAATCTATTTGAACGACAAGGATTATCAGATGCAGACTCCGGCAGTTACCGAAATTGTGAACCGAGAAGTCCAGAAAATTTTAGAAGAAGTGGCTAAAAAGGCAACGCTGGTCTTGGACGAACACCAAGAAGTGGTAGAGGAGCTGGTTAATGAGCTTACGAAAAAAGGCATGCTGAGCGGAAAAGAGCTTAATTCTATTATTGAACTTTATGAGCAAAAGCAGGCTGTGACCGTATAATAAACACATAGTATATCGCAATGGCAGGGAAGTTTTCCCTGTCATTTGCTATACTAAAATTTGATGACGAAAAAAGTTGAAAAAATTTGAATAATGAAGTATAATAGAAAACGACACATTTAAAGATATTAAAACGGTTTGAAAAGTATTTAGTATATAAAGAAAAATAACAGGGGAAGATTATGATAAATATACTTTTTTGTTGTAATTATAAAGTATTTGATGGAGCATTAACAGAGCTTATATCTATTACAAATAAAACAAGCGAAGCGGTAAATTGTTTTATATACACAATGGATGTTTCTAGAATTAATCCGGATTTTATTTCGATGAGTGATGAACAAATTAATTTTTTAAATAAAGTAATAAAATCAAAGAATTTTGAGAACAAAGTTACCAAAATAGATGTTACAGAGATATATGAGAAAGAATTTGGTCATGGAAAAAATGAAAACGCATATTGCACGCCTTACACTTTGTTAAGGTTGTTTGCAGATATTGTACCAAACATGCCAGAAAAGCTTTTATATTTAGATATAGATATGATGGCTGCAAAAGATATAGCAGAATTATACAACACAAATATTAAAGAATATGAGTATGCAGCTGTCAAGGAAAAATACGGCTCTAAAATAATCAGACCAGATTACATTAACGCTGGAATGTTATTGCTAAATTTAAATAAAATTAAAGAAACTGGCTTACTAGAAAAGGCAAGAGCTTTAATAAAAAAAAGAGAAAATTACCATTTGCAGACCAAGATGCTATTTTCTGGAGTACTACTAGCAAACTTTTATTACCAAGAAAATTCAATGAGCAGGCAAGCTTTAGAAGACAAGATACGGTAATTTGCCATTTCTGTAAAAGGCTTATGTATAAACCATATCCACACACAGAAAACTTTAAACAATGGCAAATTGATGGAATTCATAAAGAACTAAAATGCTTTAGATTTGATGATGACTTAAATGAATATTTGGAATGGAAAAAAGAATTTGAACAAAGAGGTTGCAAATCTGAAATGATTGAGAAAAAGTAAATTATAGAAGCAAAAAAATATTTATAAAAATGAAATATAGAATTAAATATTATCTGAAAAATGGAGAAAGTTAAAAACAAGTTTTATAGGAGGAAAATTTTAAAATGAGCAAAAATATAGTACCAGTTTTCATGGCAGTAGATGATGGATACATTCCTTTTCTAGGAGTAGCACTAAAATCTGTTATAGAAAACTCATCAAAAGGAAATAAATACGAGATAAAAAAATATTATATACAAAGGTATCGGAAGAAAAAAAAACAAAATAAAAGCATATGAAACAGAAAATGTTAGTATAGAATTTGTAGATTTGAGTAGCAAGCTACATGAAATTGAAGATAAATTATATACACGTAACTATTTTTCAAATACAACATATTTTAGATTGTTTATACCAGAGCTTTATCCAGAATATGATAAAGTAGTTTACATAGATAGCGATACTGTGACTTTAGCAGACATTGCAGATTTATATAACACAGATATGGGAGATAATTTAATTGCAGGAATTCCAGACGGTGCAGTACAAGCAATACCTGTATTCCAAGAATATGTTGAAAAAGTTGTTGGAGTAATAGATTATAACAATTATTTCAATGCAGGAATTATTGTAATGAATTTAAAAGCTTTAAGAGAATACAAGTTCCAAGAAAAATTCTTATATATGTTAGGAAAAATTAAATTTGAAGTTGCACAAGACCAAGATTACATGAATAGATTGTGCAAAGGCAGAGTAAAGCTATTAGGGTTTGAGTGGAACAGAATGCCAGCAATGGGAAAACGTGAAGGAACTATTAATTTAGTACATTATAATTTAGGTTGTAAGCCATGGTACTTCGATGATGTATTATATCAAGAATATTTCTGGAAATATGCAAAAGAGACAGAATTTTATGATGAAATAAGAGCTATGAAGAGTAAATACACAGATGCAGACAAAGAAAAGGATGATGCAAATAGCTCAAAACTTATAGAATTAGCTAAATTGGAAGCTGATTGTGTTGGCGATGATAGAAGAAAATAGGAGATAGTTTTAATGGATACAAAAAAATTGTTAGCAATTTCGAAAAAGGCTAGACAAGAAAGAAAACAAGAGAAAGAAAAGAGAAGACAAGAAAAATTACAAGCAGTAGAAAATGAAGAAGAAATAGTTGAAGAAATGCTAAAAAATCAACCAATAAAAGTAAGAGAAAAGCAAGAAACAGGAAGTGCATCAGAAGAAAATGATGGGCAAATAGAGAAAGCACAAGATAGGTTGGAAGTTTTAAAGAAGATAGAAGAGTTTGAGAGAGAAGGAAAATTTGATGTAGATGTTGAAGAAGACCCTCCTACAATAGTACTAACACCAGAAAACATAGACTATCTTAGAGAAAAAATGTCTAGCAAAATAAAAAGAATATTTGCCAACGAAATGGGAGAAAGATTTCTAGATAACTTACTAAAAAACAACAAATTAATAATAAAACAAGTAAATGGAATAGAAAATTTAAACAAAGTAAAAACGGGAGCATTAATAACATGTAACCACTTTAATCCATTTGACTGTTTTACTGTGTAGAAAAAGTATTTAGAATGTCTGAAAATGAAAAAGATAAAAGGCTATACAAAGTAATAAGAGAAGGAAACTATACAAATTTTCCAGGATTATATGGATTCTTCTTTAGAAACTGCGACACATTACCACTAAGCTCAAATAAGAGAACAATGGTAAACTTTATGAAAGCAGTAGACACAATATTACAAAAAGGAGATTATATATTAATCTATCCAGAGCAAAGTATGTGGTGGAATTACAGAAAACCAAAGCCACTAAAAAATGGAGCATTTAAGCTGGCTGCAAGAAATAATGTACCAGTAATACCAATATTCATAACAATGGAAGACAGTAAACTTATTGGTGAAGATGGATTCAACATACAAGAATATACAATAAACGTGGAAGAACCAATATATCCAGACGAAAAACTAACCGAAAAAGAAAATACAGAAATAATGAAACAGAAAAACTTTGAAACCTGGAAAAATGTATATGAAAAATTTTATGGAATTCCATTGGAATATACGTGTGAAAAAAAGAATAATAATAAATAATAAAAATACAATGTGAAACTGTGGAGCAATTATACTTCACAGTTTTTTGAAAAAAAAGCTAAGTTGAAAAAAATTACAATTTTGGCTACGTCAAATTTCATTCATAACGCGGTTACATACAGTAAATTTGCTTTTTTGAATATTATTTTCTTGCAAAAATTTAATTTTTTCAAACTAAAATGGAGGTGTAAAAATGGAACAAAAGGTTTTATATTATAGTGATGAATTAAATGATGAACTTGCTCCAGCAACTATACAATCAAGAGTAATAGACGAAAAGTTTAAATATAAAAAAGGTTTAATTTGGAATGTATGTTCATTATTTATTCAGAATGTACTAAGTATGCCAATAAAATGGGGATATTTAAGAATAAAATTCAGACATAAATTTGTTGGAAAAGAAAAACTAAAAGAATGTAAAAATCAAGGTTATTTCATGTACGCAAATCACACACAACCATTTGCAGATACATTTATACCAAGTGTTGCAGATTATCCTAAAAGAAACTTTTTAATAGTAAATCCAGTAAACATTTCACTAAGAGGAACAGGAACATTAGTCGAAATGCTTGGTGCAATTCAATTCCATCAGACATAAAAGCAATGAAAAACTTTTTAGCAACAATAGAAGAAAAAATAAAAAACAAAAATTCAATAACAATATATCCAGAGGCCCATATTTGGCCATACTATACAAAAAATAAGACCATTCAAAGCAGTGTCATTCAAGTATCCAGTAAAATTAAATGCGCCTGCATATTGTATAACAAATACATATCAAAGCTATGGTAGACACAATAATAAAATACAACTCGTCTCATATGTAGATGGACCATTTTATCCAAACGAAGAATTACCATTAAAAGAAAGACAACAAGATTTACGAGATAGAGTATATGAAAAAATGGTGGAGAGAAGCAAAAATAATAATGTGGAACATATTAAATATGTTAAAATAGAAAAAAATGAAGAAAAAATAAGTATAGAGTAAATTTTAATAAATAACAAGAAGAGAAAATTGTAATTTTTCAACTAGACTTGTATCGAAAATAGAGGAGGGTAATAAAATATGCAAGAAAATGTTACAGAAAAGCAAGAAGTGAAAGAAAGAAAATTGATGACGCAGTATTAGAAAAATTAATGGAAGGAAAAAATAAGAGTACAATAAGAAAAGAAATGCATATTGGATATAATACTGCTGAAGAAGCGATGAATAGATTAATTAACGGGCATATCATTACTTTTGAAGAAATAGCAAAATATAGAAGAGAAGCAAAAAAAAGAGAGTGTTTTTGAGATACATAAAAAGAAGGTTTTTCAAAGGCACAAGCGGGGGTAAAAGCGTACGTCCCTAGTGGTGATATAAAAAATGTAGTAATGGAACTAGTTGATGAAGGAAAACTAAGTAAATTGTATTTAGAGTATGGAAACGGAATAAGAGAAAAAAGAAAAAATACAGTACTCGAAAAATTATTGGAAGGGAACACTATTTTAGAAACAATTGAATTGCTAGGTATAAATGAGAGTGTAGGCTATGTGTATGTGCGAGAGTTAAAAGAGGAAGGAAGAATAAGAGATGATGAAATAGTAAGAAAAGTTCGCAGAAAAACTCCACCAAAAGAGAAAGTTAGCAAGGATATAACAGAGGGTACAAAAAGACAAGATAATGCACAATTACAACAAATGACAGAAGAAGAAAGAGAAAAAAGAATATTAGAATTATTTGAAGCTGGTTGCAACAAGAAGCAAATTGCAGGAGAATTAAATAATATTAGTTATAGAGAGTTAAGTAAAATAATTGCTAAACTAGTGCAAGAAGGAAAAATTACGCCACTTCAAACAACCAAATCGTATGATAGGAAGAAAAGTAAAATTGAAGATGTAAAGACAAGTAATATTGAAAGATATAGAATTGCACTTGATAATATAGCTCCCAACATTGAGAGAAAAGTAATTGATGTAACTAACCAAAAACTATTTTTTATGTATTGTAGAAAAATGATAGAAAATGGTGGAGAATTGTCCCCAAAGGATATGGAATTATTGCAAAGGGCAATAATATATGGTCAAGCTGATATTACGGTAGAAGGAATGAGATTTATAGGAAACCAATGTACAAAAATGGTGATTTGCAACCAGCAATAGATGCGGTAAACAAATGTATTCAAGTACGTGGAAAACAAGAAGATTATGAAAAAATAAAAAGAACCTTACAAGAGTTGCAAGGAAAAGTCAAAGCTAAAAAAAGAAACGTGTGAAGTTGAAAGATAATTAATGTTGCTAAAAAGGAGAAATGAGAAAATATGAGAGATATTAATGAAGCTATAGAAAAAAATATAAATTTTGAAATGCAAGTACTAGAATTGAGGAAAAATGAATACACGGTTACCGAAATATCTAGCATATTACATGTAAGTTCAGAAAAGGTGAGCAATGCTATAAAGAGCTTAACAGAAAAAGGACTGCTTGCAACAAAATATAAAAATTTACATGGTAAGAGTATGTTAAAAAGAAAACAAAGAGCATTGGAATTGCTTGAAGATGGAAAAACAGTAAAGGAAATTGCACACGAATTAGAGGTATCTATAGATACAGTATATAAATATATTAAAGAGTTTATTAAAGATGGAAAAGTAACAAAAGAAGTGCTAAATAGAAATGCAGATTTGGAGTTGGAAAGTAGAGTATTAGAACTTAGAAACAGTGGTTATACCAAACCTCAAATTATGGAAGAATTAGATTTAGGAAACCTTTCTGTCACAACTATAATACAAAAAATTAGTTGAAAATGGACAACTGAAACATACTAATTTAAACCCAACACCAGAAGAAACTGGAAAAGAAGCATATATTAAAAATGAAATAGAAAAATTAATAAAAAGTGGTTGTGCACTATGTGAAGTAGCTAGAACTTTAAAAATAGGTATTAGTATGGCATATAATTATACAAAGGATTTGATTAGCGAAGGAAAATTAGATGAAAGCTCAGTTATGTTTGAAAAGCAATATGGATTACATGACCTAGAACAAATGCTAATAGAGATGATAGAAAATAGAATTAGCAGAGTTCAAATGGCAAGAGAATCAAAAATGTCATATAATAAAATAGGTCCAATAATAAATAGGCTTATCAAAGATAATAGAATAAAAGAAAATGAAAATACAAGAAATCCTAACTTATTTTCAAGAAAATTAAAAAAAGAAATAGACATGAGAAATAAAGAAGGTATCATACATGACTGTAGAGAAGAAATGAGTAAATATGAACGAGATATAAGAAGAAACATAATCAGTGAAGCCATACAACAAAAAATATGCTAGTTGTTGTAAAAAAAAATAGTTGAATGCGGTGGAAACTTGACTAGAGAGGAAGTAGATATATTAGCTGAAACTATTGCTTATGGAGATGGAAAGTTTTCTCCAGAAAATCTTCTATTTATTAGTAATGAATATAGAAAGCTAGGAGAGTATGCTGTTGCAAGAAGATTATGTGCTACTTGTGAACAAATATATGGAAAAAATGAGTTGATTTCGGAAATAAGTGTTACATTAAAAGTAGCAATGGAGAAACAGCAAGCATATAATCTTTTGAAAAATGGAAAGACGAATGAGGAAATAATGAATGCTACGAATTTAAGACAAACTGATATTATAAGAATGAGAAGAGAGTACGGAGATTCAAGAAAAACAGAAGTAGCAGTAGAACCCGAAGTATAAAAATAAGTGAATAATTAATGGACAAGTAGAATACTATGTATAAAAAGTACATAGTATTTTTTATGTACAAATGAAAAGGGAGGAATTTTTATGTGGCATTCTAGTAGTGTTGAGGAGATTGCAAAAAATCTGAAAACTAATATTAATATTGGTTTACCAGATGACGAGGCTCAAAAGAGGTTTGAGAGATATGGACCGAATAATTTGAAGGAGAAAAAAAGAGAGTATATTTGTTAAGTTTATTAAACAATTTAATGATTTTATGATTATTACATTAATAATTCTGCTATTATATCGGCAGTTGTTTCTAAGCTTAACGGAGAAGCGGATTACATAGATTCTATTATAATTGTTGCAATAGTTATTTTTAATGCAATTATGGGATTGGTTCAGGAACAGAAGGCAGAAAAATCGTTAGAGGCACTAAAGAAGATGACTGCTCCGAATGCAAAAGTTAGAAGGAATGGACGAGTTCAAGAAATTGATGCAACATTGGTGGTTCCAGGTGATATTGTAATTTTAGAAGCGGGAAATTATGTGCCAGCGGATTGCAGATTGATAAATTCATATAATTTGAAGATTGAAGAGTCGGCATTAACAGGAGAAACAATTCCAAGCCTAAAAGATAGTAGTAAGATTTTAAAAGAGAATACTGCAATGGGTGATTTGTGCAATATGGTATTTGCAACTACAATAGTAGTAAATGGCCATGGAGAGGCAATAGTTGTTGAAACTGGAATGAATACAAGAGTTGGCAAAATTGCTGGAATGATAATAGAGGATGAGTCTCCAGAAACTCCAATTCAAAAGAAACTTGCAGAGGTTGGGAAGATTTTAGCAATTGCTTGTATAATAATTTGTGTATTAATATTTGTAATAGGAATTTTTAAGAAGATTCCTATTATAGAAATGTTTATGACGTCTGTTGGTCTCGCGGTTGCAGCAATTCCAGAGGGGCTACCCGCAATTGTTACTATAATGCTTTCTATTGGTGTTACAAAAATGGCTAAGAAAAACAGTATTATACGTAAGCTTCCAGCAGTTGAAACACTTGGAAGCAGTAGTGTAATTTGCTCAGATAAGACAGGAACTTTAACACAAAACAAGATGACTGTAACAGAAGTTAGAAATTGCTTTGGAAGAGCTAACAGCAATGAAAGAAAGTTTATTTTAGAACTTGGAACTATGTGTACAGATACAACAGAAGAAAGAATTAATGGTAAGCTAGGCTTTGTTGGAGAGGCAACAGAAGTTGCAATCTCGAATGCAGCAATGGAAGAAGGAGTAAGTAAATCTTTTTTATATGATGAAATGAAAAGAATTAATGATATTCCATTTGACTCAAAAAGAAAGATGATGACAACAATTCACAAATATGGAAATGGATATAGAATAATTACAAAAGGAGCACCAGATGTATTATTAAAGAGATGTAGTAATTGCTATTCCGGTGGTCAAATTGTGCCAATCTTTAGTAAAAAAGACGATATAAATGAACAGAATAATCAAATGGCAGAAAAGGCTTTAAGAGTAATTGCTGTAGCATATAAAGATGTAGAAAAATTGCCAGAAATGCAAGATGTGGAGAAAGACTTAATATTTTGTGGTTTAATTGGAATGATTGATCCTCCAAGAGAAGGAGTGAAAGAGGCAGTAAGAACTTGTAGAAGAGCTGGAATAAAAACAGTAATGATAACAGGAGACCATTTGCAAACTGCGAAGGCTATTGCGAAAGAATTAGGAATATTGAAGAGGGGAGATTTAGCAATAGATGGTGAAACTTTGGAGAGAATGAGTCAGCACGAACTTGAACAGAACATAATGGATTATTCGGTATTCGCAAGGGTTTCACCAGAACATAAGGTAAGAATTGTGAAAGCTTTTCAGAGTACAGGTGCAGTAGTTGCAATGACTGGAGATGGTGTGAATGATGCTCCAGCACTGAAAAATGCAGACATAGGAATTGCAATGGGAAAAGGTGGCACAGATGTGGCAAAAAATGCGGCAGACATGATTTTGCTAGATGATAATTTTGTTACAATTGTAGAGGCTGTAAAACAGGGCAGAAACATATATGATAATATAAAAAAGGCGATACATTTTTTAATTTCTACTAATATAGGAGAAATAGTAACAATATTTTTCGGATTAGTATTAGGGATAAAATCACCATTACTGGCAATCCAGCTATTGTGGATAAACTTAGTAACAGACTCACTTCCAGCCATTGCATTAGGATTAGAAAAAGAAGAAGAAAATATAATGAGCAGGCTCCCTAGAAACCCTAAAAAGAATTTATTTGCAGATGGATTATGGTGGAAAATAATAATAGAGGGAGCAATGTTGGGAATGTTTACTCTATTGGCATTTAGTATTGGAAATCGTTTATATTCTGTAGAAGTTGGCAGAACAATGGCATTCTTAACATTAGGAATTTTGGAACTAGTTCATAGTTTTAATATTAAGAGTGAAGAAAGTATATTTAAGATTGGAGTACTTGAAAATAAGTATTTGGTTGGAGCGTTAGTATTAGGAGTAATTTTGCAGGTAATAGTTGTCGTTGTAAGTCCACTTGCGCAGGTGTTTAGTTTAGTTCCATTAACAGGAATGCAATGGCTATATACAATTTTAATTGCAGTAGCACCAATACCAATAGTAGAGATACAGAAAGCGGTAAATGGATATAAATTTGGAAGAGTAGTGTATGCAAAAAATAATTAAATATATATTAAAGAAGCAAATGAGGAATAGCATTTGCCTCTTTTTTTTGTGGTATAATGTATTTATTGGATATATGAAGAAGGAGAAAATATGGAGCAAGAAAAGCGTATATTAATAAGAAAACAATTTGAGATGAGTAGTAATAAGGATAAAAAGAATGTTATATTATATTTATTAGATATGGGATATGATAATAAAGACCTTACAGAAATATTTGGAGTAAATGCAAAAAAAAAAAAATATATAATATAAAAGCTGCTAAATTAAACCAACATTACATGGAGCAAATTATTGGAACAAAAATATATGGATTAGTTGCTGAACTTGTAAGAGAAGATGAAAATCAAATTGCAGATTTGGCAATGAAAGGATATTCAATAGATGATATAGTGATAAGAATTGGATACTCTAAAGGTACTGTCGGAAATATTGCACAGAGGGTAATAGTAGAAAGGAAATTAAAGGTTCCTACAAAAAAAGAGATAAAACAGGGGGAAAAAGGCAAAGAAAAAAGTACCGAAAAAAATATTTCTACAACACAAAATAAAAAGCGTACAAAGAGATTTTCAATGGAACAAGCCAATAGCGAAGAAATTGAAAGACTAAAAAGAAATTATGCGCAAAATAAAATAGAAAGTAACAGAGAAGCTATAAAAAGAATAATAACAAAATTAGGTGATGAAAAAATAACAGATTTAACAAAGAAAAAAATTTTGGAGTATTGCAAAGAAATAGTAAAATATGACGGAACATTAACAGAAGATGAATATAGAATATTAACAGATGTTACTACAAGAGATGAAGCAATACCAGATATGTCTGGCATAAGATTTGTTTTAGATGTATGTACACAACAACATAATTTTTTGCCTGCAATGAAATTATTAAATAATTGTATAGAAATATATGGAAGTTTACCACAGCTTGAAGAAGCAAGAGATGTTATTAGTAAAACGCACAGAAAACAACTAATGATAAATAGTTTAGAAAAAGATGGAAATGTTGAAAAAACTATGAGAGAATTTGGGGCACAAGAAGCAGAAGTTAGAGAAATTAAGAGAGTATACATAGATACCAATAAAGAACAATCAGGTAATAAACAAAGAGAGAAAAGAATGAATAAAAAAGATGATGGAATAGAAATGTAGTAATCGATATGAATAAAAAATTTGCATTTGTATAAAATATATGGTATAATGGAAAGCGTCGCAGTAAAAAAGGAGTGTGAAATTATTTTATACAATAGATTAAAACACTGCACGAAAGAAATTTTAAAATTGCTAACAATTGCTTCAATAGCACTATTTATAATAATTGCAATAGTATTTGTAAAATATGATCCAGTGTATGCTGTGAAAATAAACGACGAAGTAATAGGCTATGTAAAAAGCAAAAAGGCAATTGAGGAAAAAATAAATAACGAAGTATTAACATCAGATAATCCATGTGCTGTGTTTTCAGAATTAACAGTGGAACCAACATATGAATTGATTTTATCAGATGTTGAGGCAGAAGATGATGATAAAATAGCAGAAGTGCTATCAGAAAATATAACTACAATGTATAAAGTTTATGCGGTTACGATAAACAATGAAATAGAAACATATGTAAATACTGTGGAAGAAGCGGAAAATATAGTTGCAGAAATGCAGAGTGAATATTCAGAAGAAGTTGCAAAAGTTGGAATTCAAGAACAATATACAACAGACTTCGAGAGTGTTGGAACTCAATCATTAGAAGTTGCAAAATTAAGTGTTGATACAGATTTAAGAGGAATAAAAACAGAGCAAGAAAGAATAGCAGAAGCAACATTTAATGGTGTATATTTTAGTGTAAAACCAGTAGTAGGAAACATTACATCAAGATACGGCGTAGTAGAGACTAGTGTAAGAAACCATGCTCATGGAGGACTAGATATAGCGGCACCATATGGAACAAGCATAAAAGCAGCAGCAGATGGAACGGTTTCGTATTCTGGCTGGATGAGTGGATATGGTTACTTAATTATAATTGACCATGCAAATGGAGTGCAAACATATTATGGACACTGTAGTAAATTATATGCATCTGTTGGAGATGAAGTTACAGCAGGAGATGTAATTGCAGCGGCAGTTGGTTCAACAGGAAATTCAACAGGAAACCACTTACACTTAGAAATAAGACTAAATGGAAATAAAATAAATCCACAATTATATTTATATAAATAGAAAAGAATAGCGAAGGCTATTCTTTTTTCACAAATATTTGCCTTTTTTTCACAAACTTTTCACAAATATATTGTATTATAACTCTAGATTAGGATAGAATGAATAATGGAGCTAATCTTAAGAGAATAAGACGAGTCAAGAAGTATTTTTTGACATAGTAAGAAAGGATAGTAATAAAAATGGAAGAGAATAAAGACAATGTAAAAACACCAGATGCAGTTGTAGATAAATCTGGTAAAGAATTTAAAGCAGTAAAACAATCAGAAAAAAAGCAAAAAGGTCGATCTAACTTTGGAAAAAGTGTAGCAGTACCATTTTTGAGCGGTGTGCTTGGTGCAACACTTGTATTAGGAACATGTTTAGGAGTTCCAGAGATACGAAGCAATATAATAGGAGAAAACAAAAACAATAATAAATCTGTTTCAACCAGCACAAGTGCGTCAACAGGAACATTAAACACAACACAAATTTCTATATCAGATTATTCTGGAACAGGAATTGCTGTTGCAAAAAAGTATTACCTTCAATAGTAGGTATTGAAGTAAACTACACGGTTAATTCAATGTTCTTTAACCAACAAAGCACAGCAACTGCAACAGGCTCGGGAATTATTATTAGCGAAGATGGATATATTATTACAAATAACCATGTAATAAGTTCAAGCTCATCTTCATCATATTATACAATTGGAGAGGCAAACTCTATAAAGGTAACATTAAATGGTGATGAAACTAAGTATGATGCTAAAATAGTAGGAACTGACTCTCAAACAGACTTAGCTGTAATTAAAATAGATAAAACAGGTCTAACGGCAGCAGAATTAGGTAGCTCAAGTTCTGTACAGGTTGGTGAATTTGCAATGGCTGTAGGAAGCCCATTAGGAATGCAAAACACTGTTACAGGAGGTATGATTTCTGCCCTAGATAGAGAAGTAACAGATTCAGATGGAAAAACATTTACATTAATACAAACAGATGCTGCTATAAACTCTGGAAACAGTGGTGGAGCCTTAGTAAACAGCCAAGGTCAAGTAATAGGAATAAACACATTAAAAGTTTCATCAACAGGTGTTGAAGGAATGGGATTTGCAATTCCAATTGATTCTGCAAAACCAATTATAGAACAATTAATTCAATACAATAAAGTAAAAAGACCATATATAGGAATTTCTGGTAGAGATTTGGACGAAACAACAGCAAAGAGAAATAACTTAGTAGTTGGTGTCTATGTTGCAAGTGTAGATGAATATTCAGCAGCAGAAAAAGCTGGAATAAAGGCTGGAGACGTAATAGTAAAGGCAGACGGACAAGAAATAAAAACTATGACTGAATTAAACAATATTAAGAATACACACAATATTGGAGATACAATGACAGTAACAGTAAACAGAAATGGACAAGAGAAAGAGATTACATTAACGTTACAAGAACAATAATTGGATTGGAAAATAATTAGAATTTTGGCTACGTCAAACTTCATTTAAAACGCGGTTACATACACCACGTATGCGCCCTTGCCTTTTAAATTCATTTTCCTTGCCAAAACTTAATTCTTTTCCAATACTGTAAGTATATTTTGAAGACTATATAAATTAAACATGAATAAATTTATATTACCAATACAAATTAATAAAATACTAATTAGTTACATTCAGTTCACAAAAAGGACAAAAAGTATTGGTAATATATAACCATAGTTAGTAATAAGTTACTCCATTACTAACTAAAAAATTAGAACATCCCCTTTTATTTTCGGATCGATTGCTAAAGAGATAATAGCAATCGATTTTTTACGTTTAAATTGAATGGTTGCTAAATAAAGACAAAAAAATATCCTTAAGTAATAAACTTAAGGTAAATTAATTGATATAATAATATCATTTAAAAGTACTTGTATCAATAGATTAAATGAAAAAAACCAAAATGAAACAGTTTTGAAATTCATCTGTAATTTTTATGTAATAATTAAACAATTAGAGTATTTACAATTGTTCGCACCTTATCTAGTAGTCCTTAAGTTTATTACTTAAGGATTACTTAGGAGGGAATAAATTTTATGAAAACGAAAGAAATGAAAGGAATTACTCTTGTTGCATTGGTGGTAACAATAGTAGTTTTGTTAATTCTTGCTGGAGTAAGCATAAATGCAGTTATTGGAGATGACGGAATAATAAAAAAGGCACAAAATTCTGCAAATTTAACAAAAGAAGCAGAAGTAAAAGAAGCAATTAATAGAACAATACTAGAATTTTATTTAACTAAAGATTATGAAACATTAGAAGATTTCTTAAAAGCAAAAGCAGAAGATGGAAGTATAGATAGCGTGACAAAAATGCAGACGGAACATTAACAGTAAAAAAAGGTGAATATTCAGTAACAGTAGAAAATAAAACAAATTCTTCAAATGGAAGTGGTTCTGGTGGTAGTACAGGAGGAGAAACGCAAACACCAGAAATTACAATAGGAGAAGCAAAAGTTGTAGCAAACAGCGATGGAACAGGTTCAGCAATAACTGACGCAAACAGTGTATATTTAGGAAATACACTATATATAACATTTTCTCATTCAATAACAGGTGGAACAACAGTAGTAGATAAAACCATTCCATATGCAGTAACAAAAAACGGAACATATACTTTTACAGTAACAGGAACAGTGAATGGAAAAAGTTACACAAAAAATGTTAGTGTAACAGTAAACCAATTTAAGACTGCAAAAGATTATGTGGCTGCAAATGTAGAAGTAACATATCCAGACGGAAAAGTATGGATTCCAGAAGGCTTTAGAATTGCAAGAGATTCAGCTTCAAAAGTACAAGATGGAGTAGTAATAGAAGATAAAGACGGAAACCAATTTGTATGGGTGCCAGTAGCAACAATAGCAGATTATAAGAGAACATGGTATAAGGGAGATGGTTCATATAGTAACTATTCAGAAGCATTACCAGAAGATGAAAAGACAAGTGTAGAGACATATAAAGGATTTTATATAGGAAGATACGAAGCTGGGGATAAAGAAAGTACAGTTGCAAAAACATTAAGAAGTTCAAATGATGTAACAAAAACAGTAACAATAAAAGCAAATCAAGCCCCATATAATTATGTAACAAGAACAGAAGCAGTTTCTTTAGCAGAAGGTTTTGCAACAAAGCAAGGATATAAAGCAAAAACAAAATTAGTAAGTAGTTATGCATGGGATACGACAATAGCATTTATGCAGAAAGTAAATAGTGATTATGGAAGTAGCTCAGAAGAAGGAAATTATATAGATACAAAATTTTCATATACAGACATAACAGGAGCAAAACAAACAAAGGCAAAAAATTCAAATGTATTAGTTCCAACAGGACAAACCACACCAGTATGTAATATTTACGATATGGGAGGAAATGTTTGGGAGTGGACGACTGAGTCCTATTCGTACACGGTCTATCCTTACGCTGAACGTGGAGGCTTTTACGACCGCGGCTATTTCGCGAATTATCCAGCCGGTTATCGCAGTTACGATTCTGACTCTGCCTACGATAACATTGGTTTCAGGCTCACTTTATTTATGTAGACCTGAGCCTGGATGCTCGAATTTGAGCATAGCTAAAAACAGAGCCCAGAGAGCTAAATTAGAAACAGGGATGCTTCACCCTAAACTGAGAAGCAGAAATATAACATATAGAAGGTAGGAGGCGTTCAGAGTCTTGGCAAAGCCGAGAGTCAGGCCGCCCCTACCGGACTAGTCCTTTAATTTTTATGTAAACTACACTAAATTGCTCGTGCCTCGCAATGGTCGGAGTAAGATAAATAAAGATATTGAAAATAAAATAACCTCATGATAATAATATTAATTATGTAACCTTATAAAGTGGTTACCAATATTATGTCAGGAGGTTTTTTGTATGACGAATGAAGAAATATTACGAAAGATGAATGATGACATGAAAATGAGAAATTTTTCCAAATACTCATTTTATACGTATTCACATAAGGGAGCAGAGATGATAAAATATTTCAATAAACCAATGGAAGAAGTAACAACAGATGAAATGAGAAAATTCTTGATAATGCTAAAAGAAGAGAGGCATTTGGCAAACAAAACTGTAAATTATTATAATAGTATATTAAGATTTATGTATGAAGTAACAATGGATAAAGTGTTAAATAAAAAACAAATACCAATGTTTAAACATAAGAGAAGAATATGTAAAGTACTAATGAAGAAAGAGATAATAGTTTTAACATATAAAATTTTCCATGGAAAATTTTCCAGTACTCGTTGCACAACGTCGAAAAAAGGTATATAATAGATAATCAGTGAAATGGGGAGATTTATTGATGGAAAGTAATATTATAGATAAACAAATATATGAAGATTTAATAAGTCAGGTTGACTCAAAGAAGCTAGATTTAGCATCAAAATTAATGCAGAATAAAGCTATTGAAATAAATAAGATTACATATGATAATAAACAAAATTTTGAGGTTCATTCAATTGTAAAAGATGAGAAGAACGATGACGGAATTATAGTAAAACAGAAACACAAAGTTTATATTAAAGTTGCGGAAGGCGAGATTGAAAATTTATCATGTACTTGTGATGATTACAAGGAAAATTATTGTGCCTGTGAACATATTATTGCAACTGTTAAAGAATTTGCAAGTAATTCTGACTATGTAAGAATTTTTTCTGGAGAGAGAAAAGAAAGTAGAAGTACAGATACGGTTAAAGAACGTGGGGAAAACTACAAGATTTTCAATCAACTAGTAAATGAATTTTACAGAATTAATGAAGAAGAGGAAGAACAGAATACATCTTCAGGCAAGGAGGAAGGATTCGTTCATATTGAGCCAAAGATTATATGTAGTAGAACAAATAATAGCTTGAAACTAGAAATAAAGCTTTCTAAAAAAGATGAGAAACAGAGCTATAAGGTAAAAGTCTTTACCAGAATTTTATGATAGATTTGCAAGTGGTGAAAAGTATAAATATGGAGCAAAGCTTGAATTTGCACACACAAGAGAAAAATTTGTGGAAGAAGACAGAAATCTTTTAGATTTTGTGCTTAAATATTCAGAAATAATAAAATATGCTAATGAATCGTCTACAGGATATGATTATTACACAAAAAGAATGGGAGAAGATGCAATAGTTATTTCTAACACAGGTTTAGATGATTTATTTGAATGCCTGAAAAATAGAGCAATTTCAATGGAAGACCAGTTTGGAACTGATGCTGTTGTTTTGGTACCAAATGAGCCAGACATTAAATTTAAATTAGAAGAAAATGATGATGGAGAATATAAGATAACTGTAAATGTTGATATATATGCGTATATGGTTTATGAGGGCAGAAAATATACATATTTAATGCTTGATAAGAAATTATACAGATGCTCAAAAAAATATAGTAGTACTGTTATTAAAATGTTGGAAGTATTTAGAAAGAATTTTACAAAAGAGATTTTGCTTCCAGAGAGCCAGTTGTCTAATTTCTTCTCTATAGTACAACCAAGCATAAAGAATAGTGTTAACATTGGAGAAAATGAGTACAAGAAAGTTGAAAAATACATTCCTGCAGAGCTATATGCAAAATTATATTTGGACTACAATGACTTAAATTATGTGCTAGCAGACATTAGATTTATATATGGAGATGTAGAGATAAATCCGCTAGATTCTAAGAAACAAGTAGAAGTGCTTTCTAGAAATACAATAAAAGAAAGCAAATTAATTAACATGTTTGTTAAGAGTGGATTCATGTTAGACCAAAAGAACAATAGATTGATTCTTGCAAATGATGACAAGATATATGAATTTTTGACAAATGATATGGATTCATATATGAAAAATTTTGAAGTGCTTGCAACAGATAATTTTAAGGCAAAAGAAGTTAGAAGTACATCTGCTGTAAATTTGGGTGTAAGGGTAGAAAATAATTTGCTAGATATAGATTTTTCTAGTCTGGACTTCGACCCAGCAGAGCTTCAGGAGATAATGAAGCAGTATAAATTAAAGAAGAGATACCATAGACTAAAAGACGGAAGCTTCGTAAATTTGGAAGATAATGATACTATCAAATTTATAGAGAGTGTAACCGAAGATATAGATGTTGATTACGGTCAAATAAAGAACAATACTTTACAGTTACCAATGTACAGGGCTCTTTATTTAGATAAAATTTTGGAGAAGAATAGCTTTATTCATGTTACGAAAGATGAAAGCTACAAGAATTTAGTTGAAAATATCGATGTAAAAGAAATAGAAGGAAACATGGAAGTGCCAAAGAACTTGAATGCTAGCCTTAGAGAATACCAAAAAGTAGGTGTACAATGGTTACGTATGCTTGATTACTACGGTTTGGGCGGAATTTTGGCAGATGATATGGGTCTTGGAAAAACTGTTCAGCTATTGTGTGTAATTTGTGCATACAAAGATAATGGAGGAAAGAAACCATGTTTAGTAGTATGCCCAAGTTCATTATGCTTAAACTGGCAGAATGAAGCGGAAAAATTTACGATAGGAATGCAATCTATAGTAGTACATGGAACACTAGAAGAAAAAAAAATCAGATTGCATCAATACCAAATTATGATACAGTAATAACTTCATATGAATTATTGAAGAGAGATATAGAAGAATACAAAAAATATGATTTTAAATTTAAGTACATAATTGCAGATGAAGCACAATACATAAAAAATAATAACACACAAAATGCAAAGGCAATTAAGAATATATCAGCAGAAACAAGGTTTGCACTAACTGGAACGCCAATAGAAAACTCTTTGTCTGAGCTATGGTCAATATTCGATTTCATAATGCCAGGCTACTTATTTGGATACAGAAAATTCAAAGAGCTTTATGAAACGCCAATAATAAAAAAAGAGGGCAATGAAGTGGCAATGAACAAATTGAAAAAAATTGATAGAGCCATTCGTATTAAGAAGAATAAAAGGTGAAGTTTTGACAGAGCTACCAGATAAAATGGTATCTGTTCTAAATAGCCAGATGGTGGACGAGCAAAGAGATATTTATTTGTCTTATTTAGCAAAGGCAAAAAAAAAATGCAATGGAAGAAATACAAGAAAATGGAATAGAGAAAAGTCAAATAAAAATATTAGCATTACTTACAAGACTAAGACAGATATGTTGCCACCCAAGTCTATTTATAGACAACTACAAGGGCGAAAGCGGTAAGCTAAACCAATGTATAGAAATAGTAAAAGATGCAATACAATCAGGACACAAAATACTACTATTTTCAGGATACACGGCAATGTTTGAAATAATAGAAAAAGAACTACAAAAAAGAGAATATAGAATTCTGAAAATTAACAGGACAAACAAAAGTGTCTGACAGAATAGATTTAGTAAATGAATTTAACAATAATCCAGACAAAAAATTATTCTTAATTTCGTTAAAGGCTGGAGGAACAGGACTAAATTTAGTTGGAGCAGATATGGTAATACACTATGACCCATGGTGGAACTTATCTGCAGAAAATCAGGCTACAGATAGAACTTACAGAATAGGACAAAAGAGAAACGTACAAGTATATAAATTAATAACAAAAAACTCAATAGAAGAGAAAATATATGAACTACAAAAAAGAAAAGAAACTTTGATTGATAGCATGCTTTCAACAAATCAGACATTTATAAGCAAGCTTTCAAAAGAAGACATAATGAATTTGTTTGAATAATTTCGCCCAATAGGGACGCCCTTTTTGGGCGATTTAATATTATTGAAAGAGAACAATTTCATTTTTTCAAAATTACGGTATTTCGCCCTTGGTCGGAGCTCCTTCGGACTCCTCAAAAGGCGGGCTCGACCTTATTTTTCAAAATGAAATTATTCTTACATATTAATATAAATTTAGTATTACTAATGAGTGATGAAAGGATATAGTATGAATGATTTTATAACTGTCGTTGGTGGCGGATTAGCTGGTTCTGAGGCTACGTACCAGATTGCTAAAAGAGGCATAAAAGTTAAGTTATATGAGATGAAACCTAATAATTTTTCGCCAGCACATTCGAATAATAATTTAGCAGAGATTGTTTGTAGCAATTCTTTTAAGTCTAATTTGCACACGAATGCTTGTGGACTTTTAAAGGAAGAGCTTAGAAGTTTAAATTCTCTTCTTATTAAAATTGCTGATGAAACTGCCGTGCCAGCAGGGCAGGCTTTAGCTGTTGATAGAGAGGTGTTTTCTAAAAAAAGGTTACTGAAGCTTTAGAAAACATGGAAAATGTAGAAATAATTAGGCAAGAAGTAGGAAAAGATGGACTATCAATAGAGAGTATTGCAAAAGATGGAATTCTTATAATTGCAACAGGCCCACTTACTTCTGATGCCTTATCTAAGCAAATTTTAGAACTTACAGGAGAAGATGACTTACACTTTTATGATGCAGCAGCCCCAATAATATTCAAAGATAGTATTGACATGAATATAGCTTTTTATGGCAATAGATATGAACAAGAAAGAGCTAAGGATGAAGATGTAGAAGAATGGAAAGCAAAGCAGAAAAATGATGGAGATGCAAGCTATATAAATCTTCCAATGAATAAAGAAGAATATGAACATTTTTGGAATGAATTAGTTAATGCAGAGGTTGTAGAATTACATCAATTTGAAAAAAGAGAAATTTTTGAAGGCTGTATGCCAGTTGAAGTAATGGCAAAGAGAGGAATAGACACATTAAGATATGGGCCACTAAAACCAATGGGATTTACAGATCCACGTACAGGTTACAGGCCGTATGCACTAGTTCAGTTAAGGCAAGACAATAAAGATGCAACAATTTATAATATTGTTGGATTCCAAACAAATTTAAAATTTGGAGAACAAAAACGAGTATTTAGTATGATACCAGGTTTAGAAAATGCGGAATTTGCAAAATATGGAGTAATGCATAGAAATACTTTCATAAATTCTACAAAATTATTAGATAGAACATACCAATTAAAGAAAAACAAAAACATATATTTTGCGGGACAAATTACAGGAGTAGAAGGTTATGTAGAATCTATTTCATCTGGATTAGTTGCTGGAATAAACGCTGTAAAACAATTAAGACAAGAAGAAAAGGTCGAATTTTCTGAATATACAATGATAGGAGCTTTGGCTCAATATATATCGACGCCAAATGAAAAATTTCAACCAATGAATGCAAATTACGGATTTTACCAGAGCTAGAGGGAAAAAAGATATCAGATAAAAAATTGAAATATGGAAAATTATCAGATAGGGCGTTGGAAAAATTAAATTCACAAAATATTGCAAAAATATAACAAAATATTACATTTTTGTTAAAATACACACAAATTTTTTCTCTTATGGTATATTTATTGTGATAAATAAGACTTGGTATACATAAAGTATTGAAAAAATAAATTATATATGCTATAATATAGACATATGAGTTATAAAAGGAGATTGATAAAATGGCTAAGAGAAGTAATAAAATTGAAAATGAATATCAACAATACTTAAAAAATGTCACCCGAATTTGTACATTTAACAGGTGAATCTTTAAAGGAACAAATTAGTGGTTTGGGTAATGCAGTAGAAAATATAACTGCTCAAATGATTAATTTGTCAACCGAAATTGAAGCATTAGGCAAAAGTGAAAAAAAGAAGAAGACAAAAAAGCTTTAGAAGCAAAAAAAGCCAGAAAAGAAAGCTTAAATAAGGCTTTGGAAAATGCTAAAAAAGAAAGAGATGAAAAGAAACCAAAGTTAGAAAAGAAATTAAATAGAGTTCAAGGGTTTGAAAAGAATAAGGCACAGATTGAAAGAATAAAACAGATAAAAAATGATCTTGGAAATAAAAAAATGCATTTAGAATATGAAGTAAGCTATAATGAAAAGAAGATTTCTGAACTTGAAGAGCAAGTAACTGAAATAGATAAAGATGAAAATACTAAGTCAGTTATAGCTGAACTTGAAAAAATGCAAAAGTCTGACGTGAAAAATTTTGATGTTGATGATATTAAAAAATTAGATGAATTAGAAGCAAAAAAATCTGATATTGATGAAAAGAAAGCAGGAATTAAATCTAAAATTGACAGCTTGAAAAATGCTAATAAAGATTTAGAGCATAAAATTGATACATTAAATACTGAAATTGCAAAATGTGATTTTGCTTGGAAGAACTTATTTGCAAATAAAACTTGGGATGAAATTGAAGCTAAATCTATGGATGGTAGATTTACAAAGAAAGAAGAAAAAGCTAAACAAGAAGAACCAAGTAAAGAAGAGCCTAAACAAGAAAAAGCTCCAGCTGCTGAGAAATCTGCAGTAGAAGATGTAGATAAACCAGTAGAACCAATGTGGACAGATATACAATCAGAAGAAGAAGCTAAGAAAGAAGAAGCTGAACAAGCAGCAAAGGAAAACAATGAAAAGGCACTAGTAAAAACAAGCAGATGGTCTAAATTATGGAATGCAATAAAGCACCCAATTCAAACTATAAAAGCTGCAAGAGAAAAAGCTAAGTCTGGAGAAGGCAAAAGAATTATAAAAAATGGTGATGCAATTAGAAAAGATGGAGAGCCAGAAAAAACAGAAGCACAAAGTGTTGATGCATTTATAGCAAAATTACGCCAAATGTCTGAAAAAGAAGCTGTAAAAAATGCTCAAAATAAGGATAATAAAGAACAACCAGATTATTCAAAATATGTAACAAGACATGCAAGAAAAGTTGAAGCTCAAAAACAAAGAGACGACGAAGGAAGATAAAATTAATTCTATATAAATATTAGAAAACTAAGTGAAATATTCGCTTAGTTTTCTTGCTTTTTACGACATATTAGTATAAAATAAACAAGAAATTGAATGTTTACAACTTACATGAGGAGAATAAAACATGAAGCAGATTTTATTTGTTATTGCAATGAAAAAGGAAGCAACAGACATTGCAGAAAAATTGAAACTAGAAAAGATTAACGAAAATGTATATAGAAAAGAAAATATTTCTTTAATTATCACTGGAATTGGAAAGCAACAAACAGCAATCAATTTAACCAGATATTTAGAAAAGTGTGATATAAAGCCAGATTTAATAATAAATATTGGATATGTTGGCTCTACTAATTCTAAAATTGGAGAATGGGTTAATGTTAGTAAATCTTATAATTATGAATGGAACATTCCAGGAGAGCAACAATATACTGTTGAAGAATTTAATGATGACAGAATTAAAACATTAGAAAATATTAAGAAATTACCATGTTATAGTGCTGAAAGTTTTGTAACACATACAGATATAAAAGACGATAGTGCTTTTTGACATGGAACTAAATTCTATTTATATAATTTGTTGCATGTATAAGATAGATTTAATATCACTAAAAAAAAGTTAGTGATAATTTGAGTCTGGATGATTACTACAAAAATATAGATATGAAAGAAGTAATGGAATTAACTAGTGGATTAGAATTATTAAGAGGAGAACTATAAATGTATTTGAAAAGACTAGAACTGCAAGGTTTTAAATCGTTTGCAGATAAGACTGTATTGGAATTTAAGCCGGGTATTACAGCTGTTATTGGACCAAATGGTTCTGGTAAGAGTAATATTTCGGATAGCATTAGGTGGGTACTTGGAGAGCAGAGTATGAAGTCTTTAAGAGGTGCAAAGGCAGAAGATGTAATATTTGCAGGTACTCAAAATAGAAAATCTTTTGGGATTCGCAGAGGCATCTATTGTAATAGATAACTCTGATGGAAAATTACCAATTGAATATAATGAAGTAACAGTTACAAGAAAATTATATAGAAGTGGTGAGACTGGCTATTTTATAAATAAAACACCATGTAGACTTAAAGATATTATAGAATTGTTTATGGATACTGGTATTGGAAAAGACGGATATTCTATAATTGGACAAGGTAAAATTGATGAAATTTTGAGCAATAAATCTGATGATAGAAGACATATTTTCGAAGAGGCTGCCGGAATTGTAAAGTATAGAACTCGTAAGGTGGAATCTGAAAAAAACTAGAGCAGACAAAGCTCAATCTATTACGTATAAATGATATTTTGTCTGAAATAGAAGGACAATTAGATCCACTTAAATTGCAGGCAGATAAAGCCAGAAAGTTCTTAGATTTAAGAGAAGAGCTTAAGAGCATTGAAGTTGGATTATTTGTGTATAACATAAATACATATAAGGAAAAACTTGAACAAATTGTAGAAGATTTACAAGTATTGAAAGACCAAGAAACATCGGAAAGCCAAAAGTTAGAAGAGGGTCAAAATAAAAAAGATACTTTAAAAACTAGAATTGATGAACTTATTGCAGAAATTGAAAATATGCAAAATGTTGGTTTCGAGAGCAAGACGAAGATTGAACAGTTAAATTCTCAGATAAATGTTTCTAAAGAAAGAATTTCAAACAATGCTACAAATGTTGAAAGACTTACAAAAGAAATAGAGGAACTACATCAAAGAATTAATGATTTCAATGAGGAGAAAGATAGCAAGGTTTCTAAGAAGGACAACTTATTTAAGAATAAGGAAAGGTTTGAAAAAGAACTAAAAGAGAAGGAAGAAGAGCTTGCAAAAATATCTGCTAAATTATCTGAAAAAGAGCTTGAGATAGAAGGCAAGAAGAAACAAGTAGAAGCAGATACAGACGCAAAATATGAAAGACTTGCCGAAATTAATACATATGAAATTAATTATGAAAACTTAGAAAAAACTAAGAAAAATGTAAAGCAAGAGCTTCAAAGTACTATTTCTGAATTAGATAGTAACAGAATAAAGAAACAAGAAATTTCGAAAAACTTTCAAGAAATAGAAGCAACAAGAAACAAGGCTGTTAAGACTCTAACAGAAATCAAGGCATCAAAAAGAAGAGGCTTTAGCCGTTATAAAAGACTTTGATGAAAAAATAAACAAGCTTACAGCAGAGTACAGAATGAAAGATTCTAGATGTAAGTTCTTAATCGAAACAGAACGTGATAAAGATGGATATATGAAGAGTGTTAAATCTTTACTACTTGCATGTGAACAAAATAGTGAATTAAATGCAGGAGTTGAAGGTGTGCTTGCAAGCTTTATTTCTGTTGACAAAAAGTATGAAACTGCAATCGAAATGTGCTTAGGCCAATCTATGCAAAAATATTGTCAAAAACAGAAACAGATGCAAAAAAAAATTGATAGAGCATTTGCGTAAGAACAATTTAGGAAGAGCAAGCTTTTTACCAATTTCATCTGTTCATGGAAAGAAAATAGAAAAAAGTAAATTCTAATGGAATAGATGGTGTTATTGGTATAGCAGCAGACCTAGTAAAAGCAGATAAAAAGTACCAAGACATAATTTTGAACTTGCTTGGCAGAACAGTAATTGTAGAAAATATGGATAGTGCCATAAAACTTGCAAAGGCTAACAGCTATTCGTTTAGAATAGTAACACTAGAAGGAGACGTAATAAATCCATCTGGTGCAATTAGTGGTGGTTCGGTAGCTCAAAGGACTGTGAATATATTAGGAAGAAGCAGAGAAATTGAAGAATTAAAGGCTAAGTTAGAAGAACTTAATTCGGAAATTAAGAAGCTAGAAAAAGAAAAGGAAGAACATTCTGTAAAAATAGCAGATACAATAGAAGAATCTGCAAGGCTAGAGAAAAAATTTACAAGAAATTGAGATTACATATGCAACTAAAAAGCAAGAATTAGACATGATAGACAGTCAAATTACTAAACTTGAAGAAAAAATGGCTAAGCTAAAAAATCAAGTTGAAGAAATTGATGAAGAAAAGAAAAAATTAGAAGTTTCTAAGGAAGGCACTAAACAAGTAATTGCAAATTTAGACAAAGAAATGCAAGAATTAAATGCAGAGATTACACAGTTTGCAGAGCTAAATAAAGACGACCAAACATACATAGACAACTTAAATACAGATATAACAGACTTAAAAATTTCTGTATCTTCATTTGATGAGAGTGGAACATCTCTTGACGAAATGATTGCAAGAATAGAGCAAGATATTCAAAATGCAAATGCAAGCATAGAGACAAAACAAGAAGATATAGAGAATGCAAAACTAGAGACTGCTAAAAATGAAGAAGCAATTTCGAACTTCGAGCAAGAAATAGAAAAGATTAAATCCGAAGTTACAAATAGCTCCGAAAAGATAGAGGCTTTAAAGAATGAAAAGACATCAAAAAATGAGGAATTAGAAAAAATAGAGGCTCAAATAGAGTCACAATATAGTGTATTAAATGGTCTAAAAGAGCAAATAGTAAAAGTAGAAAGCAAGAAAACAAAGCAAGAACAAGATATAGATGATTTAATAAACAGATTGTGGCAAGAATATGAGCTAACTCCTAACAACGCAGATGGTTACGCAAAGCCAGATAATGTTCAAGTTGCTCAAAAAGAGAACAACAGAACTACGTAAAAATATAGCAGACTTAGGAAGCATAAATGTAGATGCAATAGAAGATTACAAGAAAATGCAAGAAAGATATGACTTTATGAACGAGCAAAGACTTGATTTAGAAGACTCTATAACAAAGCTTAGAAACGTAATTTCTGAAATGACAACTACAATGCAAAAGCAATTTGATGAGAAATTCAAGCAAATAAATAAAAACTTCAACGAGGTGTTCATCGAACTATTTGGTGGAGGAAAGGCAGAGTTAATACTAGAAGATGAAGCCAACATACTAGAATGTGGAATAGACATTAGGGTACAACCACCAGGAAAGAAACTACAAAACATGATGCTATTATCGGGTGGAGAAAAAGCACTAACAGCAATAGCAATATTGTTTGCAATACTAAAAAATAAATCCAGCTCCATTCTGCATATTAGACGAAATTGAAGCCGCTCTTGATGACGTAAACGTTGCAAGATATGCCTTATAT
>VOFC01007036.1_pt1 | contig 41525 bp, 75 predicted proteins | sample 5384161 | NCBI WGS metagenome assembly VOFC01 (sample SAMN12384722, study PRJNA508395) | human gut metagenome | isolation source: healthy gut B | host: Homo sapiens
ATACTGCAGCATCGCATTCTTCTTATGTTCCTCACAATACTGGCTGCCTTCGACCGCAAGCCTTGGACAGCCGCTTGCTGCACAGCCGCGACGTGGTTTTCTTGGCATCCATACCACCTCCGTTTGGCCATAAAGAAAGCCCCACAGGATTGCTCCCATGAGGCTTTGGTTCATCTTACTTTTTGCTGATTTTACTATATCATAATGTACACGTGGGCATCTTAGGACAAAGGTGGACATTTCGGGCACATTTATATCGTTATGGGATTTTCCGGCATGATAACGTGTTGCAGTGCCTTGCCATGCCATCTGCGGACGGTTCTTGCATCAGCATGAAGCTCATTTCCGATCTGCTCCCAGGTATAATTGTGAACATAGCGATATTTTTAAGACCATACGCTCATCCGTATCCTCAACCGTCGTAATAACAGCCCGGATCTCCTTCTTAAGCTCCATAAGGAGCTCGATTTCCTATTGATACGCTCCTCCAAATCCATGATTTTTTCCAAGGCCCGCAAAAAGGCGCATCTGTATTTTTTGAAGTCTGGACCCGTTCTGTCAGTTGTGGGGAGGACACGCTTGCGGACATTTCACGAAGCGATGCAACTTCCTCCAAATCACTGCTTATTTTTTTTTGATCCAATCGATACGCCTGGCGTAAATATTCTTTGCTGTCATGATAGCCATTCCTCCTGTAATTTTCTTTAAGAGCAACTCACCATCTATCGTGTTAAGTGCTGCAAACCAGTCGGAACGAAAGAACCCCTCAAGATCCTCTATCATGAGCTTTGCGTCTTTGTTCTTCGGGTGATATTTCAGTTTTTTTCCTTGCCATGCGATAATCCTTTGCCGCCTGCAGAATAATCGCATTAGCAAAGGGACTTGTATGGATCGGTCATCGCCTCACCTCCAGGTTTGCCCTGACCGCATCGATCAGTGCGTCCTGGGTTTTCTCTCTTTTTGCGAAGTGCCTTCATAACCTGCTCATCAATTGTCCCCTTCGCAATAATATGATGAATAATGACCGTATCCTTCTGTCCTTGTCGATGCAGTCTCGCATTTGTCTGCTGATACAGCTCCAAACTCCACGTAAGGCCAAACCAGATAAGTGTGGACCCGCCGGTTTGAAGATTTAGGCCGTGACCTGCAGAAGCAGGATGGATGATTGCCGCAGGAATCTTTCCCGCATTCCAATCTTCGATATCTTTGGAGGTCTTAATCTCGCGGACCTGGAACCTCTGCTTTATTCGCTCTGCATCATGCTGATACCAGTAAGCAATAAGCATTGGTTTTCCGTTTGCGCCTTCAATAAGGTCCTCCAGGTCATCGAGCTTCCGGTCATGAATGTGCAAGCTGTTTTTCTCATCATCGTAGACTGCACCATTGGCCATCTGCAGGAGCTTGCCGGAAAGAACTGCCGCATTTACTGCATCGATCTCTTTATCCTTAATCTTAGCGACAATATCCTCGCGGAACCGGTCATAAATCGCCATTTCTTTTCATCCATTACTATCGGTACTTCATTGATGACACATTCCGAGAGAGTCAGGTAATCGCAGGACTTCATCAAGATCGTGATATCAGATATCCTCTCGTAGATTGCTTCCTCTGCTCCGGGAAGCGGTTTATACGAAAAGATCACTTCTCCATTTCGCTTATCCGGTGTAAAGAATGCATTTCGGTAATGCGTGATGTACCTTCCGAGCCGCTGCCCCAGATCCAGGACCCGAAACTCCGCCCATAAATCCATGAGGCCATTGCTGCTTGGTGTTCCGGTGAGGCCAACGATCCTTTTTACGTAGGGTCTTGCTTTCAGAAGGCTCTTAAAACGCTTAGCCTGGTAGGACTTGAAACTTGAAAGCTCATCGATCACCACCATATCGAAGTCAAAGCGGATGCCGCTTTTGGTTATCAGCCAGTCGACGTTTTCTCTGTTTATGATGTAAACATCCGCCACCTGCATAAGCGCTGCTTTCCGTCTGCTTCCGTCCCAACCACGACCGAGTAGGTAAGACCCTGCAAGTGATCCCACTTCTTTATTTCCGAAGGCCAAGTATCCCTCGCCACTCGCAGCGGTGCGATTACCAGCACTTTCCTGATAAGGAACTGATCAAGACAGAGGTCAAACAATGCAGTCAAGGTAATGACGCTCTTTCCGAGGCCCATCTCTAAAAACACTGCAGCAATCGGATGGGCCAGAATAAACTGCATCGCATATTTTTGATAGTCATGAGCGTTGTATTTCATCAATGACACCTCCGATCTGGGATACCTCGTCAATGCAGTAAACCTTAAAGCCGAGGCTCTCCAGTTGTTTCTTTCTCCTGATTTGTAGTGGCCGCATCATTTTTCCAGGGCTTTTTAGCTCAACAAACGCAATGCGACCAGAAGGGAGGAGGACAATACGATCCGACACACCATTAAGTCCTGGACTTACAAACTTCGGTGCAAGACCGCCTGCTTTCGTCACAGCCTCCACTAATTTTCGTTCGATATACTTCTCATTCATGTATCGCTCAATCTGACACAAGAACACAAAATCACAACCACTCCCTTATATTCCTTACGCGTGTGCTCACAGGTTTTCTATTCCAGACCCTTATAAAAAGCGTTTCGAATATAAGGGAAATAGTTGTGTTGTGTGTGTCACGCTTACATAGTTTTCTGGTAAACTCGCTGCCTGCCATAGATAGGCTGACGCCGGATCGTACTGGTGCGTTCCCAACCTTGTATCTGTGACATCATCGCAGCAATACCATAGCTGTCGGACGGTTTGAGCTCCTGCAGGCTTTTTACCAAAACACTCACACCAAATCTCTGCATTGCTTACTTCGGTGCGGATATGTTTACCAGCATGCTCAGGTACTCCGAACTCAGTGCCGGTTAAGAAGTTCCTTCTGGCAAAGAGATCCATCTCATCCCAGTCATCCGGGAGCTCCCTGTTTAAGTATTCCTCGATCATACCGACACGCTCGTCAGCTTCCATAGCGCCGCGCTGCGCCTTTTCAGCTTCCGCCAAAACATCATCTTCAAGGTATAGTTTCTCGCCGGACTTCCAGATCTCTTTGGCTTCGGCCCAGAACTGCTGCCTGAAATACTCGTCAAAGTTCCATGTCTTTTTCGGCTTCTTCTGATGACCTTGATGATCCAGAAACGGCGATTACCAGTAATATCACGCAGGTATCCGCGTTCGCCATTGACCGTTGCAATGATAATGCACTGGCGTGGATGACTTTCGACAACCTTCCCGTATGAGGGACGGTACTTGTCATCGGAAGTTGAGAGGAATGATTTCACCTTTTCAATGTCAGCTTTCTTCATTCCGTCAAGCTCTCCGATTTCGACCACCCAGAAGCCCTGCAGCTTCTCAGCACCGGACTTATCATCCATATCTGTAAGTGAGAGCGTCTCCGAATAGTAATCCGGTGTGACCAGGTCCTTAACGATCGTGCTTTTACCAATACCCTGATCGCCGTCAAGGACCGGAACACAGTCAAACTTTGTACCAGGAACGTAGATTCTCGCTACTGCTGCAGCAAAGGTCTTTCTGGTAACCGTGCGCACATACTCGGTATCATCCGCCTGCAGATACTTGATGAAGATATCCTCCACACGTTCAATGCCATCCCACTGCGGCAGGCTGTTAAGGTAATCACGGATCGGGTGGAAGTGTCTATCGTCAGCAATCTTCGTGAAAGCGACGTCATGGTTCCTGCTGGAAAATGGAAGGTAGCGGATATCAATAATCGACTTAAGCTGTGCAGTATCTGCATCGCGCCAGAACTGATTTCCCTCCGGGCGCTCCCAAAAGGGAGTGGTCCTGTAACCTGGATACGGTTTGCCATTTCATTAAATGCAAAGTTCGCAAAATCCGGATCATTGGCCAGAATCAGGTTAAGGTTATATACGCTGTTTTCCAACATGCTGGTCTTCGGCTGATACTTCAGGCGCTTCTTCCAATCGTCGTCCGTAGCAGTAAAGTCAGCCTCGGCCTCCGCGAGACGTTCGTTTGCGGCCTGCAGCTTTACCTCATCCTGCTGCATGGCAAACTCGCACATTTCCTTAAAAGAAGCCTTCTCATCCAGATCACCAAACTTGTGAATACGAACGATGTCGAAAGCATTACAGAGCTTCAGATATGCCGGGTCCTTCGCGTGATGGGAGTATACAAACTTATCATCCTTGATCTCCATGCCGGCCATACTGCTGGCAGCGATCAGGTGATAGCGGTTCCCGTTGTCGGTCGGCTCATACACATCCGAAAGAAACAAATCCAGTGCACGGGTAATTGGGAAGAACACCCTATTAAAAAGCCCAACAGTGCCTTCTTTCGTGAGCGGGTCCTGTACCTTCTGCTGTGTGACCTGGTTTGCCTTGCTCTCACGCGAGGAGGTCGGAAGTCTTGTCGGATCTGTCCACTCCGGATGCACCGAGAGGATATCATCTGGATTCAGCCAGTCTTTTTCCACTTCCTTAAATACAAATACGCCGTTCTGAGGAGAGGACGGCCAATACATGAGCTGATTCGGTTGATAAGAGCACTCGTCGAAATAATCGATCCCGAGCATTTGTGCCAAGTAACGGGATACTGCAACAAACTCCTCTGCCGTGATATCCCTTGTAAGTGGAAAAATAAGTCTCACCCTCGGATTATCTGGTGTGTGGCTATGTGTTGTGTAAAGAAAAGATGTATACGGCGCATTCGTTTCATAGTTATCGAGGAAGGCTGCATCGATATGGTCCCCGTCCAAAGCAATCATGGAACGGGACTCGACCGTATCAACTTTTTCTGCGGCCGCCGGCCAGGACGCCGCCGACAAAACCACCGTGGTCCTTCGCAGCGTCCCTTTGTGCTTTACTTATCTTGGCATATTCTTCAGCCGACTCTGTGGTGCGGATTGTCACCTTCAGGCGCTCCTTCAGATCCGCATACTTTATTGTTTTATTAACCCATTTCTTTGCCTGACGGTTATTTCCGTAGGCGATCGCTAAATCCCGCATTATCTATACCTCCTTACCCTGGGAGTCTCACCATATTCAAATCTTGCCTGCCTTGCTAAGCGAAAGGCGCGTTCTGTCGCTTCCGAGTTCATGCTCCAAAGATAAGTGGAGTCGTCGCCGAACAGATTAAATCTGCCATGCTTATCAACACCTGGATATGCCCCAAAGTAATCACCGTCGACAGTTTCAAAGTTATAAAAGTTCGGCCAGTTATGGTGATCGTGATATGCTTTGGTCTGCAGGTTATCTAAAATCTCACGCATGTCCTCGCCGGCCGGAATATTGCCGACTACATATACCGCTGTCTGAGATACGCCCCATTCGTTATCATCAGGGTATCCAGCTTCATAAAAGCGGTTAATCTTTTTCCGCGTCGGCATCATTCATCTGGCCCTTGACCTCGATGTAAATATCGCAGTTCTTCTTGAAATAACCGTGATTGACGGTTACGCCGTGAAGTAAGAAGTCTGGTAAATAATAAAGACCATCGCCCAGGTCATATCCTTCGGGTTCATATTCCCAATCCACCCCACAGGCATCAAAGAACACTGCCCATCTTGCTTCCAACCTGGAGCGGAAGAGGTAACCTTTGTATTCCGTTTGAATCGCTTTAATCTCACTCATGATCGGTCACCTCCTGCATGTCGGAATTAAAATAGCGGATCGGCTGTCTACGCTTCTTGGCAACTTCGATCTCCACTGCCATACCTTCCGAAATAGTCTCGCCGAATACCCAGAGCTCATCGCATTTACCGAGAAGGATTACATCCATGAATATTGCAAGCTCACGCTCTGCCGGATCGTCGTCATTCGTAAACTGCGGAAACATGAGGTGAGGCGCCAGCGGAATCTGTCCCTGCTCCATTGCAAAGCGGCAGTACTGCTTGGCCTTTTCCGTATTTGTAGTTACATCGCCGGAGTATGCGCTTGCCACATATACAAGCGGACGATACTTTCTGGTCTTGGTTTTTGATATCATTCGTCATATCAAACTACCTCCTTATAAAATTTGCCGAGGTCACCCTCTAACGGGTAGCCTCGGCAGGCAGTCAAATCTGACGGTTCTTGTAATTTTCTCTGAGCTTCCTCTCAGCGCGCTTTAACTTCTGGGTGATGTTATTCTCATCAGCACCAATTCTGGCAGCATACTCACGGATCGGCTCCCCATCCAAACGTACTGCGATAAATGCATCCGCCCACTCAGGCTTTTTTTCCAAGACCTCGCGCACCCACTGGCAAATAGCTTCGTAGGATTCACGTTCTTCACGCTCAAGCTCGTCCCTGCAGAAGATACGATCATCGGCGACTTCTTCCATTAAAGGCTCTAAGGTGTCGGTATCCTCATCACCATCGTCATTAGAAGACTGTGCCTTGCTGTTTCCGCGATGGCGGTCGAACTTATGCCAGCAGTTGTAGTCCGGTCTGTTGAAGCGTTCTTCCCAGGTATCCTGGATCAGCTTCTCTTTTTTCTTTCTGGGAAAGCCCTTCACCTTCGAGGGACAGGCTGACCCACAGCTCCTCTGTTGTCGCAGAGTCTAACTCAAGAATCTGCATCTCGTTCTCGTAACGGATATTTAACTTCATTCTTGTGTCCTTTCCGTCCGGGACCAGGTACGGTGGGACACAAGTAGAGCCTGTAGCGAAGATGGCCACAGGCTCCTGAAATCCGAAAATAGGCGCAGGAAACTAACGGTGGGTGCATCTTCACTTCAATCACTGCCTATAACGCAGTGGTCTAAGTTCTCTATGCGTCCCATCGTCCTAATGGCCATCTCGGACAATTGAGATTTATATGTCTATAAAAGGTTGAAAACCTTTTATACCAGGATTGTAACTGCTATTCTTTTTTTGCCTTCGCGGAACTGACAGTTCCGGTTTTTTCCACGAAAAAGGGCCCTGCAGCCGCGCCGTTTTTAGCGCTGACCACAGGGCCCTTTAAACACTCTTGTTTGTTCTTCGTCGTTTTCGACCGGAACTCCTGAGTTCCGCTTTTATGTAATTTTCTATGAAATATTTTTTTATTATTAGAGAGCCTCCACTCCTACATCCATTATTTTGTCTTCGTCACCCCAAGGTTTATACCCGCGTTCTTTCAACTTATCGTTAATATAGCTGAGCGGTTCCATATAATGTCTTTCGATAAGAGTTCGGTAATACATGCCCTCTTTTGTCAAAGGATAATCCGCTCGACCTTTTCTGATAAAATCATCACTCAGATACGGGTGCAAATGTAATCCAATACAAAGTGCATAAACCGTAGATGGAGAGACGTTCTGATATCCTTTTCTAAGCTCACGTATATATTTTTCGGAAAGACCGGTCCTAAATTGCATCTCCTCGTTAGTGAGTTTCTTCTCCGTTTTCAATCTGGTCATGTGTGTGCATCAAAGGTCCCCCAGAATGTTGGCGGAAGCCTCTCTAAGATTTTAGCCAGGCGTTCGCCTTCTTCTTCGTACCCCTTAAGACCTTCTTTTTCCGCCAGAACATCTTCGTTAACAGAGTAATCAATGTCTCTGGCTTCCTTGAATTCTGCAACGTTAACGTCCTTGCTAAGATAGCAAGCATCATAATACTCAAAAGCCTGATCGTCACGGGTATAGTGCCTTGTAAACTTCAAAGCAACAGAAGTCAACATGCTCCAGCGCATAATCTGTTAATGCATAACCCTGCGGGTAGCTTGAATCATCAGTCTTTTTTACAAACCGCGGATCATTACGGCATATCACACAACCAGTATAAATAAACCGCTCGCTGTCAATAAGTTCTGCAAACCTCGGATCTTCCTTATAAAGCCTGCTGCCGTTCTTGGCATCCAAAATAAAGGTCTCATAATCATTTAGTGATTCCGGATTAAATGAAAACGCCGTCTGTGCATGATCTCTAACACGGATAAATGTTCCCTCAACCTGTTTATAACCTAACTGCAAGGCTCTAAGTTTTACCTCGAAAGGTGATACTTCAAATACCTCGGCAACTTCCCACATTGCATATTCCAGTTGCTCGCCTCTGCTGAGATATTCGTCATGAGTATACTTTTCGACTCTCTGAAGGAACTCGGGTTCAAAAATCCATCGTGGCATTAGGTAACGCGGAGCCAGAGCATTTGCCTGCCACTCTGCCCACCATCGTGCTTTTGCTATTCCTTCTAATCCATCTGGACTTCCCATAGGCTCAGCTTCGCAACAGAGACTTTTCTCATCGCCATTGAGCAACGATAGGATCTCAAAGAAAAGCTTATGCTTATCCCAGTGAACAACCTCATGTGATATAGTATCTGCTCTGCTACCATATCCGTTAATGAAATAGTGGTCCTTACTTATCAGCATTGTACCCGGAGCAACCACGTTATGTACCTTTTCTATTTTAGGCACCATTTTCTCCGGAATGCGGGACCATACCTCATAGTCTTCTTCTTTTCCCGAAAATACATCCTGCCCATCTCGCCCTCCGGAAGCTCAGCAAGATACCATGTTAATTCCAACTCGCTTAGAATCTTCTTTAACGGAGATCCCCAACCGGTATATGTAGCATTTTCGTAGAAGAACTGCGTGAAATCGTCCGCCAAATCCTCAAGCTGGTCAGAGCTAATATATGGGACCAAATATGCATCAAGCGCATTTTCCTTATCAAACTTCCCAGCATAGTATTCGTCAACCAAATCTGTTTCAACGCCATGAAGACCATCCCTAAGAATGGCCTTCAGGCTAACTGTGAACCATCTCGTTTTGCGATCCGCATCATAATCGGTCGTTCCCAGCCCTTTAGAAACAATATCCGCTTTTACATGGACATCAATTATAATTCTCGGCTCGACATCAATACGGCAGCTTAAGCTCATAACCTGCAGATTCTCAACCTGCTGTTTGAGCAATGAAAGTACATTCAGCGAATGAAACCCCTGCCCATCGTGATGCTCTTGAACAAATCCTTCTATTTCATTCTTCAGGAGATCGCTATAATTGTTTTCGATGTATTCTTTAAAACTCTTATATGCCACTAAGCATTTGCCTCCTCCGAATTAATAGTACTGTTCAATATAACTGTATGCCTTGTCGAATACTTCCTTGTCTTTGATTTTGTATTTTACCCATACAACGCTGCGGAGGGCCTTCTTAACTTCCTGGCGGCCGCCGGTAGTATTCTGCCATCCATCGAAACGGACAATCTTTACGATGTCGTCGATGTCTGTAACGATACGCTCCACAATTACAGGAGTGTTAGTATTCTTCACGCCGTTGAAGAGTTCCGTAAGAGCAGCCTTGCCCTTATCGACTTCTTCTTCCGGTACAACTTCCTTCTCAGCCTGCGCCGCTTCTCTTGCGAGTTCAAGCAGCATCTTAAGGAACTCGATACTGTTGATAAGGCCCCTGCTCGTGCTGTTCACGAAGCTTCTCCAGCTTGTCACCCAGACGCATGAATTTCGGATCGTCCGAATGCTTATGGATACGGGCAACCAGGTCAATCTCGACCTTCTTTGCAGCATTCTTCGCGCCCTTATGCTTCTCGATGAATGCATCGATCAGCTCAGCATCAAGAGAAAGGATCTTCATCCTCGTGAACTTCGCCGACATCTATGTTAGAGTTTACGATTTCCATTGTCTTCGGTCCGAGAGCTGCCCAGATAAGTCCGCCACCACCGTTGGTAGGCTTTACGGATTCAAACACCTTTGTCAGCCATACATAGTCAGCCTGGATAGGTGAAAGCATCGGATCTGGGGATACCGCGTTCCATGCACGGTTCAGCACCTGATAGTCCGCTGCGAACTTATCCTTCTCGGCATTTGTAGGCAGACACTCCTGAGCTGCCATTAATCCTTCCCATCCATCTACGGTACGGTCAACACCCATGAAGTAGCTAAGGCACTTCCTAAGCAAAGCCGGAATCTGCTTCTTAACTTCCTCAATGTTTGTTATAACCTTCTTCATGCTGCCTTCGTCGAAGTCCAGAGCCTTGGCTACGTTATCGAAGATTCCGATGTAGTCGACAATCAAACCATGTGTCTTACCCTCATCGAAGGTACGGTTTGTACGGCAGATTGCCTGCAGCAAGGTGTGGTCCTTCATCAGCTTGTCCAAATACATAACCTGAAGGATAGGTGCATCAAAACCGGTCAGCAGCTTAGCTGTTACGATTACAATTTCAAGCGGATCGTTAGGGTCTCTGAAGCGATCGAGAACCTTTTGCTTCCTCATCCTTTGAACGACGATACTTCTTGTACTCGTCAGCCTTATCATCATTGGTATCCATGACGATTGTTGAGCACTCTTCGCCGAGCAGCTTATCGAGCTCCGCTTTATATTTCAAGCAGCAAGGACGGTCGTAAACAACTATCTGCGCCTTATATCCGTTCGGACGGATCTTTTCAGTAAAGTGCTTTGCGATGTGTGCACAAACCTTATGAATGCGCTTCTCGTTATACATGATAGCCTGCATGTTAACACGCTTCGAAAGCTCGGCCTTATCGGAATCCGGGAGGTCACGTGTCAGGATATCAAACTCGCGGTCCATCGTATCTCTGTCAACACGGAGATCCACTGGCACCGGCTCAAAGTTAAGAGGCAGTGTTGCGTGGTCACGAATGGAATCAGAGAAGGAATATTTGCTCATGTATCCGCTACGGTCTTCTGTTGCACCGAATGTTGCGAATGTATTCTTGTCCAGACGGTTGATAGGTGTACCTGTCATACCGAAGAAGAATGCATTCGGAAGGGCTGTTCTCATCTTGATACCGAGATCACCTTCCTGTGTTCTATGGCACTCATCGACCATTACGATGATATTGTCGCGCGAACTAAGTTCACCGGTAACTTCCTGGAAGCGGAAGATTGTCGTAATAATAATCTTACGGATATCCTGTCTCAGCATCGTCATAAGCTGCTCGCGGGTAGATGCTGATTCCAGGTTTCCCACATCAGAGGAGTGGAACTGCGCCGTAATCTGCGACTCCAGATCCAAACGGTCGTCTACGATAATAACCGTAGGATTCTTAAGGTCCGGAAGCATACGAAGCTTCACTGCGGCAAACTCCATAAGGTAGGATTTACCGGAACCCTGAAAGTGCCAGATAAGACCCTTCTTCGGATAACCTGCACGTACACGCTCGATGATCATGTTGGCGCCTTCGTACTGCTGATAACGCGCGATGACCTTGTACTTACGATATTTACTGTCGGTAGCGTAAAGCGTGAAGAACTGGAACAGATCCATGATCTTATACTTCGTGATCATGTCCTGTACGCTTGTTTGTACTGCTGCCAAAGAACCATCAGACTTATCATCCGTTGTGTGCCAAGGGCCATACTTTGCGGCCGGCATGCAAACAGAACCGTAACGATAGCATTTGCCTTCAGTAGCAAAGTTAAATACGTTCGTTACGAACATCTGCGGAATGCTCTGCTCATACTTGTTGATGTCCTGAGCTCCGTCCAGCCATGTGATAGCCGCACGTACTGGAGTCTTCAGCTCACCAATTGCAAACGGGAAACCGTTTACAAGGAGTACAATATCCAGGCGCTTGCCGCCTTCCTCCTTTTTCGGATAAACCCACTGATTCGTAACCACATATGAATTCAAATCAGCCTTTCCATTAATCTCCGTACCAAAGAAATCAATTGTGACCTGCTTGCCATCTGCCCCAAACGGATATGAGTTTTTTCAAAAACCGTCTGTTTAAAAAGTTCATTCTGGGTAACCAAATTGTGATAATTCGTCGAAAGGAACAAGCCTCTTAGCTTGTACAGTATTTCATCTGCCCTTGACTCATCAGAGGCAATTTCAGGGTTCAACCTTATTAATGCTTCACGCACTAATGATTCAACCATTACATCACTTTCTTGACGGTCAAGTTCCTCTGGCGGAATGTATTCCCAGCCATTTTTCTTTAGGGTAGAGATAATCATCTGCTCTGTAGTGTTGTCTTCATTAAACATAGGCATATGCACCCCTTTCTTAATTCTTTAATGCGTCAGCAATTATTTCACGCTTCATTGCTTTTGCCGCATCCACGGCGTCCTTTATACTGCTCTTTGACTCATCACATTTAAAAAGGAACTGTCCGAATTCATGTACTACTTCCATTTCCGGTACCGGAATCTCTATCTGATTTAACATCTTCGCTGTAATCTGGTTAATCGTTGATGTTCCCGTAGATAACTGATTACGAAAAATACGGCGTATCAAAATATGTTTTAAGGAACGGAAAGTACTCACTTCGAATAATCATCATAAAAGCTCCAAATGACATGCTTTCCGCTAAATCCTTTATTAAAGCTGTTTTTTCCCACAAGTGCAGCACTTCCATTTCTTGAGCACATCAAAATATCATTGTCTTTGACATACAACTTATCCTTAATCTCACAACTAACCCTAACGTTATCCTCAAAGCTTAATTCTCCATTTTGAATATTCCCGGAGCGTAAAACCAGTGTTCCTGTGTCATCTTCCGTGACATCAGCCGGTTTGTATGTTAGACCATTCCAATACGAAGCAATTTCACTTAACTTTCTAATGGGATAGTTGTTTGGATTGGTATCAAGATCACCGAACATTTCCACGAACCTTCCCTTTACAAGATTCTCCGTCTCGTCCAGCAACCTTAAATACGAATCGATGGTAGAATTAATTGACCACAACACCTGCGCAATTTTACGTTGTTCATCCTTAGAAGGAAGATTGAACTCTAATTTAGCGAGATCTTTCCAATTAATTGTCGGTGATAAAGATCCCACTGAAATTGCAATAGCTGCGTCAAAGAAATAATCCGAAGCTATAAACAGCGGAAAAAAATCTTTATCAATAATATCTTCTATTGGATTAAAAATCATTCCGTGTGCTGAAAACAGGCCGTCGTGAGGCGCTATAGCCGCTCTTCTTAGATAAGCATTTCGTTTTCCAAGAAGTACATCTCCTTTTGACATTATCAGTTTTTTCGCCTTTTTATAGGGACCTCACTTCCCCAACGCTTAACCGTTATGCTTCCGGTATCAAGGTGCTCAAGGCCGATATATGTCTGCATGTCCGCCTCAGTCGGCTTTCTTTTTGCCGTACTATTCAAGGCAAACTGTTCAAAACGATATTTAGCCATTATCATCACCACCTTCCAATATTTCTTCAATACCATCTGTTAGATGTTTCAGCGACCTTACTGCAGAACGCCAATCTTCATAACTCTCCTCTATCGATTTTTGTTTCTTCCTTACTTGTATGATTGATGTTTTGCACATATAGAGGAATACTTAATGAAAAACCATTGCCCTCAATTTCACGGATCGATACTTTTTTCGTAATTTCATTATCAGATTCGAATGCATTATATGCCTTTGAGATTTTTTTCAATATGTTCAATATCTAAAAAGCTCTCGCCGTTCTTTCTGGTAACTTCATTTACTGCATTAATAAATAGAACGTATCCTTTGTGATCATCCGGCTTTTTGTCCGACATATAACTATACATGCCTCCATAGGTGAATTGTAGAACAGGTTTTTCCCTATTCCTATCACACACTCGAGAAGGTCAGATCGGACAAGTTTTTTCGCGCATTTCTTTTTCTTCATTCCTAAATAAAACACCATGAGGAAAGAGGATAGCACATCTTCCAGATCCCTTTTTTTCAGACTCTTAAGAATATGTTGTAAAAAGCGTAATCAGCTCGTCCCTGCGGTGGTAAGCCAAGGAAGTTTCTTCCATACTTATCTGCCTCGAATGCCGCTCTATTCCACTGACTTATGGAGTACGGCGGATTGGCCACACATATATCAAACTGTTGCAATTTGCCATTCTCTATAAATGCGGGAGCCGCAAGTGTATCATCATTTACAATATGAAAATCCTCTATACCGTGAAGAAAAAGATTCATTCGCGCAATCGCTGATGTAAGGGCATTAATCTCCTGTCCATATAGAGATACATTTCTCCATTCTTTTTCTGTTCCTTAAGATAGGCTATAGATGAGATCAACATACCGGCACTTCCACACGTCGGATCATATATCTGTTCCCCGACTGAGGTTTCAAAAGCTCTGTCATTAAGTGGACTACTGTTCTGTTTGTATAAAACTCCTGAGCAGTGTGCCCACTATCATCTGCGAACTTCTTAATTAAATACTCATATCCCTTCCCCAATTCATCTTCAGGGCAGTTTGCAATAGAAAGTGTTTTTGTGCTGAAGTGTTCCATCAAGTCCTTTAGCAAACGATCAGGAAGGCGCCTCTTATTTGTCCACGTTCCATCTCCAAAAATACCGTGTAACTTTTCCGGATTAGCTTTCTCAATTGTACGGAACGCGTTTAGTATTGCCTTACCGACGTCTTGTGGAACATTTCTTACGGAATCCCAATGAGCATCATCTGGTAAAATAAAGCTGTGCGTTTCTTCCCAGTTTGCGGCTTCTGGACCATTTTCTTTTACTGCGTTAGCAGTTTCCTCTTCATAAACATCATTTAATCGCTTAAAAAATAACAGCGGAAAAATGTATTGTTTATAAGCACCTGCGTCAATGTGATTTCTAAGCAGAACTGCAGATCCCCAGAGGTAATTTTCAAGTTCTTCCTGTGTGATTCTTCTACTCATGGATGTAACCTCCTTCGATTAATAATCTATTCATCTCTTGTTCTACCTCCCGGGATGCCGATAGAGCTTCATAATAACTCTTGCGTGCTTCTTCAGGAGAAATCATCTGAACTTTTCGTTTTTCAATATACCTATTGACATCAAGATCAAATCCTTTTTCCTCAATGTCATGTAACGAAACAACTTTACAGCGTTCGATTACATCCTCATAATTCTTGTAGTATTCAAGAAGTGTTTCCACATTCTCAGGAGATATCTCGTTTTGAGCCCGTTTCGGCGCATATATACTTTTTTGTGCCATCAATAAGACATATTTTTCCCTTATGCTTACTACTCTTCTTATTATTCAAGAAGAGAATACAAGCAGATACCGGAGTACTATAAAACACTCCATTTGCCAAAGTAATAACAGCCTCCAACTTATCAGAACGAATTAATTGTTCTCGCATATCTCCGTCTTTACCCGAGTGGAATAATACTCCAGCAGGAAGAACAACTGCACATCTTCCTGTTGTAGGATTCATTGAACTTACCATATGCTAAAGCCATGCTAAATCCGCACTCGAATCTGAAGGGCATCCCCATATATTTCTTCCATACGTATCATGTTCAAACTGGGCTGCTCCCCATTTTTCCATACCGAAGGGCGGATTAGCGAGAACGCAGTCGAACTTTTTCAACTTTCCTTTCTCCAAAAAAACGGATTTCTAAGTGTGTCTCCTTGCTTTATTTGTACATCCTTCGCACCATGCAGGTATAAATTCATTCTCGCGATTGCAGAAGTTGACAGGTTGTTTTTCCTGCCCAAATATCCTACCGTATGCCAAACGGTCATTATTCATGTGATGAACCGCTTCTATTAACATTCCACCGGTTCCACAGGCCGGATCATAGACCGTTTCACCCGGTTGCGGATCTAAGAGCTCTACCATTAACTTTACTATGGTTCTTGGCGTGTAAAACTCTCCAGCGTTTTTCTTTGACATATCTGCAAACTTTTGATCAGAAATTCATAACTGTCACCCATGATATCCGCCGAGTAATTCTTATTTCCAACCTTTATTAGCGACATATGCTCAATTAAATTTTTTAATCGTTCATCCGTTAGCTTATTCTTGTCTGCCCATGTAGCATCATCAAAACTACTAAACACGCCTGACAATGTTTCAGGGTTTGCCTTCTCAATCTCCTGCATAGCATGGACTATTGCTTTACCGACATCCTGACTGACAGCATGAACATCTTCCCAATGACTACCATCTGGAATCACAAACGAATGCATGTCTTCAGCTTCAGCATATTCAATATCGCCGCCAGAGAATTCTAATGCTTCATCGTACTCTTCGTCATATACATCCGATATTCTTTTTGGAAAAATAATATCGGGGTCACATAACTTTTTGTATTCATCCTGGTTTATAGGACCACGAAGAATATTACATGCCTCAAACAAGTGATTAAATAATTGTTGACTTGTAGTTTCATCAGCGTCTAACTCAGAAGCTTCAACATCATCTTCTGCAGCTTGGACAGCATCTTCAATGATGGTTGCTCTGTCGTTACCTGTAACTTTACGTTCCGAATTACGTTCAACTGGGACAACAACATCACCAACTTTCTTCTCCATTACCGGAGGATACTTATTCTCGAATGCCACCAAAATCTTAAGAAGCTGTTTGTCAAGGAATGTGAGGGCGTGTTTCCTGATATCGGCCGGAACCCCATAGTACGCTTCAGCTACGCCTCCGCAGATAGCAGCCAATGTATCACTGTCACCACCAATAGAGATTGCATTCCTAATCGCATCTTCAAAATCTGTCGATTCAAAGAACGCCATGAGCGCCTGCGGAACAGTATCCTGGCAGGTCTCATTGAACTTATATGTAGCTCTGATTCCATCCAGAGTGAAATTCATCGCATAGTAATTCTTGTCAATGTAATCTCTAATCTCCAAAAGGCTGCTGCCGGTCTTGGCCATATAGATGGCTACCGCCGTAGCCTCAGCTCCCTTTATTCCTTCCGGATGATTATGCGTCACCTCAGTAATCTTTCTCGAAAGTTCTTTTGCTTCTTCGATGCTGTTCGCAGCAAAACCTGCAGCGCTTACACGCATAGCAGCTCCGTTGCCGTAGCTGTTATAAGGCTTCGGATCATCTGAAAACATCCACTTATGAAATCCTCCGCCATAACCGCAGTCAGGATAATTACGTCCTACGGACTGCATGCACTCAACAGCATTCTTTGACAAATCACTATGATCCGGCTTGCTGACCAGTATAGCCTGTGCCAGTGCTAAAGTCATAACGCTATCATCGGTAGGGAAGCACTTATATGTAAGGAACTCAAAATCCTTACTCTTGATATTATTCCATTCGAAACGGGACCCAACAATGTCCCCGATAATTGCACCAATCATGATTCTTTCTCCTTATATGTAATAGGACTTCAACTGTTCAAAAGTCAGATCCAGTCCTGCTTTTTTTCAACATTGCAATGCGGTCGTTGTACAGCGTCTTTAGTATCTTCTCTTTGTCTTCCATGCGACCGTAGTGAAGAAGGTTATGACAGTGACTGCAAAGAGATACGATATTCTCTTCCACATCAACACTGCACTTAAAAATCCGCATATCGACTAATCGGTATTAAATGATGTGGCTCCGTGTAAGGCTTACCATTCTTCTGAAGGAATGTGCGATCTGTTTCATCATATTCACACTTATAATCTGCATTCTGCAAAGCATTAGCAGCACGCTGCGCATCACGTTTCGGTTTCGGCTTACTGGTTCCACCAGGCGTTGTCATCGCCTGCGGTTCCTGAGCCGCTCCACTGTAATGCTTCTCCGTCCCTGTCTGACCGTTTACGATGCTATCAATGATGTCTTTTTCAACTTCATCGTAATCGTCGTCGTTTACTTCCATATCTGCCAAGGCTTGATATATAATCCCGCGTACATCTGCACTCTTCTGTAAACGCAGTGCTTCTTTCAGCATGCACTCCGCGTGTCCGGGCGCAACATTACAAAGGTATCTGAGTTTGAGCTTACCATTTACATCAAAGCAACTATCTGTCGCCGGATGATTTATAGCCCACGCTGCGATGTCCAAATTGATAAGAGGAACATCAAAATCGTAATATTCCGTATCAACACGATAACCGTCGTCGCTCCACTCATATTCAGTCTGGCTACTATGCAGCTCATCTGGCTGTAAGGCGTCATAACAATCTTTTACTACAACGCTGATTGCCGATAGCTTTCCGCCAGAATTATGCAGTACAAAGTCGCCTCTTTTGGCTGACGTCATTAATGTATATCCCGCATTCTGACTGCCACGTGCATCCAACTTTGGAGACCACATGTATCCACCTGCGCGTTCATCTTTATATGTTTTTCCTTGATTCACTAAATAAATTGACATGTATTCACCTCCGTATCAGACTGCCTGTCGTATTTGCTCGTTGAAAAGCCCGGTCAGCTTCCTTGGCGTATATTGCCTACATTTCATGTGTTCCATCTGTTCCAGGCTCTGATGAACCTTTACTCCGAACTCTTTATCCAGGAAGGTCGCTCTCATTAAGGCTGTTTTTCTCCATTTCATCCTTAATCTCGCGCCTACGACGTCTCGCATCCTGCAGCATTTTTGAAGCTCTCAACATATCCGGATCGTCAAGCTCGTTGAATTCTAAGAAGTGTAGTAGATCACAAACCTCCTTATCCACATCAGAGAGCATGGTATTCAGGTTTTCCTGATACTCCTGTATATGAGAACTCATATAACAAAGCTGCGACAGTGTACTCTCCCAATCATTATCAAGGGTATCAAACAGGGTCGGTTTCAAGACCTCGTCATATTCCGGTACGCTGTAAGTAGGTTCCGGTTCAGATACCGGTCTCACGTCTGCCTCTACCGTTGTATAGTATCTGGCTTTCTTTCCGCCGCCGATCCTATCATTGGCTTCGCGCAAGGTGAACAAATCTGCATGTCTGAATTCTTAGCGGCCACGAGGTTTCCCCTTCGCGCCGATCTTATAGTAATTACCCTGCATATCGACTATGTTATACATTTTTGTCATGGCCGCTTCTCCTTTCAAAATTTCTGCAACTTACTGAGCGTATCATTCCATCGCTTTTCAGCTTCAGAAATGCTCTTCACATACTCGGTGTAGGACTCTTTGTACTCCTTGGCGATTCGTTCCTGCTCATCTAAAGTTGGGAACGGAACCTCTAATACTTTCAAGTCCTTGTAACTGATATTCATTACCGTCATGCCTTGCTGTAAACTACTAATCAGACTGTTTCCGATCGGGCTGTCAATGAATATCTTCAAATAAGTACTGTTCAACTTTCGCGGATCAGGTCGGATAATAATTACGTTCGAGGATGCGATGCACGGATAACTTTGCTTCTCAAAACCGCTGTCCTTATCGCTGTTCCTCTGGCCGGAATAAGAACATCGCCCTCCTGAAGCACATAGGTTTGCACCTTTCGTTCTTCCTCGTCGAGTTTATCCAGTCCACTGTAATCAATATCAAATTGACCGATGTTGGAGATGTTTACCACTCCGATGTCCCCGTTGGTATCTTTTTGGATACTGACTTCCCGCGAAAGATTTCAGCAACCTCACCGAGCTGGATTTTCCTTGTATCAGAAGCCTGATACTTCATGTACTCCTCATCCTGCTGGGTCAGCAGCTTGTCAATGCTCCAATCACCGATCTCTTCAAGTTCCTCCGACATTGCGAAGGTATCCTCCGTAATATCCATCTTCTCAACCGGACCGCGTTTGGTCTTGCGATCGACCGCTTCATATCTACGAATGACAACGTCTTCTGTACGGCCAGCCGCAACTGTAATAAGGTAGGTCTTTATTCCAGTGTTCTGGAAAATACCATCCGGCAATTCTGCTATCATCTCCAGTTTGTACATCTGAGTAACAAACCTTCTCAGGTCATTGATACGTCCTCCGGAAAAAGTAATACGTCCTGGAAGCACAATCGTCAATTCCCCCGATAGGAGACAGATGCAGAAGTAAGTTCTCAAAGGCAACCATATCTGTCTCGCGGCACATAAAGTTTTTCTCGTCTTCAGCAAGATCTCGACCGCTGAACATAGGGACGGACAGTATTCTGTCAAACTGTTCGTTCAGGAAACCGTACCTGTAAATGCTGGTTTCTTTAACTTCCCACATTGTTGTATCCTTCAAAGATCCGATTGATAACCTTGGCATACATAGCATTCTGCGTAGTAATCGTGAAATTACAATCCAGATGTTCATCAACAATCGATCTCAAGTTCGGCACGAACTTCTCGCCCTCAGCAATCAGTACTGTTGCGCCGCCCTCTATCTGGTCAGCCATAACCTTCATAAGAGGAGTCGGCACAAGGGTAGCTCCGCATCTTTCATATTCGATACTCTGATACAGAAGTTTCTCCCAATCAGGGTTCTCTGCCACCTGAAGGTAAGCCTGATAAAAATCATCAGAGTTCTTAAAAGGATTAACCTCGCGCATCTTGCCGGCCACGATCAACATCGACTCGTATGCCTCTTCCTTATTTAATTCTTTTCCCTTGTTTTCTGCCTTCGTCTCAGCAACAAGTATGGCGCCGGAAATCATCTGTTCTACGCCTCATCGCTCCGCGAAGCCTGCTGTAATATGCCCACATTCTTTCTTCCACTCTCGTATCCATTTTAATTCTCCTCACATTCGGTATTTGCAATTCTGGTTACGGTCAACTTTCCTTCTTCACACTGAACAGTGATCTTCTCGCCTGCGCCGAAACCGAACTGTTCGAGCCACTGCCCCTTCATGATAATTGTCGGTGTCGGCTTGCATCGATATCCACTTGTTTCGTAGACCTTCATCGGTCTGCTGTTTTTAACCTTCATAATTTATACCCTCCAACGCTTGATGCGGTGCGTTCTTAAATTCTTCTGAGTATAATATAGCACCTTCAAATATATTTGTCAATAGTTTTGGTATGCGAATACCAAAACTATTTTTTCAAGAGTGTCAAAGTATTGATTTTCAGTAGTTCCGTAGTCTCACACCCTAAAAAACAATAGTTATTCAGCCTCGCCCAAAAGATTTTTTAGTGGTCGGAACTATTGTCAACAATGCAAAAAAGGGATTCCGGCAGACTCACCCGTTTAGGGCAAGCTATCGAAATCCCTTTGATTTCAGGCCGTTTCAGGCCAATATATTATTTTCACGAGACAGCAGTACTACTGTCTCGACTGTCTTTTCGTTGAGCAACCGAATTATATTTAGCACTCTCTTCCCTTCTTCTTAATCAATTCATTATTCTGTTCTTCTTTACTTGGAAGAACTGTCTGATATTTACTGGCAAAAATCTGTGTATTATTTTCTAGGAGTGTCATTTCTACAACAACATTATTCTTATCTTTACACAAAAACAATACCAATTGTTGGATTTTCATCCTCAGTTTTACTTTTCTATCATAGTAGTTCACATACATCTTCATCTGATCAATATCTTGATTCTTCAATTCTCCAATTTTCAAATCAAACAGCATAAAACATCTCAATAAACGATTATAAAAAAACCAAATTCCCCCGGAAATGCTCTTCATCGAATGTGAAACGTACTTAACGTCCAATATATGCAAATCCTGTTCCGAGCTCCAGCAAAAATTTTTTTTGCAAGTGGTCAATGATTCTTGTTTCCAATTCCGCCTCGAAATATTCCGTTAACTCCGGAAGGCCAAGAAATCCCAATACATAAGGATCCTTCACAGCATCCTCCGGCTTTTCAATAATCTAGCCTTCCGTTGCCAGACGAGTAACTGTATCTTTTGTTTGTATTTAATACCAGACGTTCATACAAAACACTTATCAAACTGTCGCTTCAACTCTGATAAACTCCAGTCATTCTTTGCCGCTTCAATCTCATAGAAATGTCTCTCATCTATATCGAAAATACGCATTAATTTCAAGCAATGTGACCAACTGAGAAAAACTTTCTCCCACTTCCTACTATTGGCAAACTTTTGAATTGGCAGAGACTGTCTGACCAATTTGATCATCCACATAAGTCAGATAGAATTTTCGCATATGCTTCAGGTTTGTAACCGAAAATCCCTTTCCAAATTGCTTTAAAAAATGCTCTGACAATGCTTTCAAAAGATACTTTCCATAGTTAGCACGTTCTTTCCCTTGCTGTTCTTCCTCGTAAATCCGGCGTCCAATCTCATAATATACATAAACCATAGACAAATTAACCTCTGTTTTATCCTGCTTTCTTGCCCTGTCAAGTAATTCAGAAATATCTTTCAAAACACTTATGATTACACAACTTCTGCTTTGAGTTTATCATTTCAAAGACTTTTCCGCAATAAGCACATTGTGCTGATGACCGTGGTATTGTGGAATAAAGCATATAATATTTATGTTTTCTATCCGTTGTTGCAGTCTGATATTCTTTTCCACATCATAGACAGGAATTTTCTTTCCCTTCCGCATCCGTATCCGCTTCTCTGAGAGTCCATCCCGTTTCTATAAGTTCGTTGTGGTAATCAATAATATCCTGCTTTGATGCCAGTATGCATTTTATTGTTTCTCGATATCCCACACCGTCTGCTGCTATCTGGCGAATCTGTTTTTTCTGTTTTTCATTTAACATTTTCATGTCCACCTTTCCATTTTGTCGTCCAGTAATCACTCTAAATTTCAAAAATGTCAAGATGTTTCTTTATAAGTAAAAAAGAAGGCAACCACCTTCTTTGATTCGATTTTATAATACTTCCAAAAGCTTCAATATCCGAATACTATCTTTCCATCCGGCAAGATACAAATAATGATAATTCTCACCTTCCTGTTCGTTGCGGGTATCACTGTAATCTGTAAGTACCTTTCTTTGATTGTCACTGAGCGTATTCATATATTCTTGAACTTTATCCGAAAGTTTTCAGAAGTCTCCGATTAATGTCCTTGCTCTCCTCACTTTCAGCTCGTAACCTTCGCTGATGTTCTTCCAGAATTTCATCAAAGAACATGTCTACCGTTTCCTATATTGACATCGTAAACCTCCTTGTGGTGTTGTATGTTATAATACTATTTGGTGTATGGCAAGTTGTATTTCTTTATATATCAAAAAGCGGATTGCAAAACTATATAATGCAATCCGCCACCATCCCAAGCAAAAATATATTAAATTCACTTGGGGTATTATTATATGCAAAAAACTTAATTTTATGCAAAAAAAAAAAGCTATGCAATTCTTTTTTTTAAAAAGTAAGACGAATAGCTATGCATTTCCTCTTACAAGCTAATATTATATCATTTTCCATACTTTTGTCAAGGATTATTTTATGATTTTAAATCCGAATCTATCTTTCATACCAACTTCACCATCATACAACTTCGAATCAATTCCGTCAAGTATTGAATATGGTTTTGTTTCTTAGAAAGTGCCTTTCTTGCCAATGAATTTGGGATAAAATCCGCCAACTGCAGTCCGATAATATTCTCTGATTTTATAGCAAAATTGATTGTAGAAAGACGTTCTTGCAAAAGCTTCTTTCTTAACGAATAACGTTCCTGTCGCTTTTTAATAAATGGAACAAATTTTGCAACCGCTTGTTATTGACAGCATCTGTTGTTTCCAAATAAATTGTTCCAATACCATCATTCGCTGATAAAAACTGTGCAAAATTCTCCATCAAAAGCTGTAATGCAATATAATAAATATCATTTCTATCCTCTTCCTTGTACAACTTATCAAGGTCATCTATATTAACAGATACTGCCAAAAAAAAGAAAAGAAATCACTATCTAAGAACACTCTACCTAAATCCTCAAAAATTTCTTTTGCTGTTCTTTTTGTAATTCCAATAAAATCACCAGCTTTGTTTCTGATATCAATTTCATGCAATATCACCTGATCATTGCCAAAACACTCCTTCTTCAAAGTATTCACCAATGGCTTTAACTGCGTTTCATACACATCTTTTTCAATCGCAATTCCACCTAAAGTGAAGTTCTGGAAATTTGTGTTCGGTTTTGACTCATCTAAAAAAAGAAAGTACTCTTTCATTTTATCGCCTCCTATTCCTTGATTTTTTATTTTAAACTTTCTCGTTAAAACAATATTTAACATATCATAAAATGCTAAAAGATCATCTTCCGTTGCGTCCTCCGGAATAACAAATTTCGCTGCCTTTCCAGATTCACATGTATATCCTTGAACATAGTATCCTGCTTCTGGAATCGGAATATGTTTAACGCTTTCTTCGCTTCTTTTTACTATTTCAACCTGTGCTTTTTTCTTCAATATGTACTGGGGTTTCAACCAGTACTTTCTTTTTCACATACCCAGTTTCTGCTTTAATTTTACCGTCATACTCATTTATCTTTTGCGTTATTTTCAATATCTCTATTATCGCCGCAGCCCCTGCACGTGTATTGTTTGAATTGCTATTAGAAGAGGAATAAACTATATGATTTACAAAATCACTTTTTTGCCATTTCACCTTTGATTTGCACCACAGAAATCATTCTGCTCAGAAAATCATCATTTGCAATTATATTGCTCCAAGTTTTTTCAATTTCGTCTTCCATATTCAATTGATAGGCTCTACCAAGCTTCACACATAAATCTGTAGGGATTTTTTTTTCCCTTCTGACACCAATTTTATTTGTGTTAAAAATCCATTATTTCTACTGACTATAGTTTTATCCATACCTGTACTTTGTGCCACTTCCGCCAAAGGAAACAGCTGTCCCATTCTTTGATGCGGCAGCATATGCTCGAATGATTTTTTGTAAGTTCTTCATATGATGATCCTGGTAATTTGTAGATTTCTGACATATATATTCCTCCATTCTCCTGAAAGATACAATATCACAAACCGCCACTCCCGTCAACTGTTTGCGTCATTTTTTATTTTATTGATTTTGCGTCAATAATTATTAATTCAACTCACAAAAAAAGAAGAGACAAAATGACTCTCCCTGTTACCTTTTTTACAATTCTACGATTGTTCCCTCCAAACATCTCACAGATATCCTGCCCGTTTCATATATTACAATACACTCCAACGTCACATACATCTGTTCTGCATCAAACGTCTGAACATCTTTATCCGCATATTCAGAAGTTTCTCCGCTCGGTATGCCAGAAACAGATTCTTTCCTTTTTGCAGCTGCCGCCATTTCTTTATACATACATCTTTATTTTCCATCAGTACATTTCATGATTTTACAAAAACTTGCTCCAAGGTATTTTCATCAATATACTTGTTGGCACATCCCATGCTGTATACCCCCCAAAGCTTTAGATGTCGATGGCATGGTTCTTAACACACCGACTGCCACCTATGAATTATCAAAAGGATTATTAGGAGCTAAAAAACATTTTGCTGAAAACTATATTACAAAAATAACTGCTGTTTCCCCAAGTAATAAAGGTTCTAAAATACGGCTGGATGCCTTGAACCTGTTCTTCTGCAACGACACTGCTCTCATCCAGTACGTTCAGAGGATTGTAGATCTGGCAGCTATTGAAAAAGTTTATGTAGAAGCCCTCATCATTGCCTATGGTGAAAGTCGCAATGGCAAATCCACTTTCTGAAATACCATCTCCCGTATCCTTGGCAGTTACAGCGGAAACATTTCTGCTGATTCCCTCACCGCCGAATGCCGTAGGAATGTAAAACCAGAGCTTGCCGAAGCCAAAGGAAAACGACTTCTTATCGCAGCAGAGTTGGGAGAAGGGACATGACTGAATACTACAAATACAAAATAGCTCTGCTCCACAGATGGGATATTCGCAGAAAAGAAATATAAAGATCCATTCAAATACATACCTAGCCACACGCTGGTATTATATACGAACCATCTTCCAAAGGTCGAAGCAAATGGTGCAGGCTTATCGCGATTCCATTCAAGGCAAAGATTGAAGGGAACAGCGACTATAAAAACTAGTCTCTGATGTCTGCATTTTTCCTTTGATTGCACCATGCTGAGTGGTTGTTGCAATTTTGCAACAACCACTTTCTCATCCAATTCACCGATACTAAAAATATTTTTCAAATGTCTGCTAATTCCGGACTTATCTACACCAAAAAGCTTAGACATTGCTTTTTGAGTAACCCACAAGCTTTCATCCTTAATATATGCATTTACTGATACATCTCCATCTTCTGAGTTGTACAATACCATTTCCATTTGCTTTGAAAAAATCATTCAATTTTCACATCTCCCTCTGCATCCTTGATTCTGTAATAGTCTTCCATATCCAAGCTCAATTTCACATAAGAATCCGGTCTCAATTTTCGGTTGCTCTTCTGCAACAACGTCACGCACTCGACATGCCAGCTTTGGCAAAATAAATCTACTGGCTGTACTTTTTACAACCTGATACCCATATTGACAAAGGTATTTTACGTCTCGTGCTAATGTGGAAGGATTACAGGATACATAAATAACTCGTTTTGCACCGCTGGTAATCAGCCCATCTAAGACCGGTGTTTCACAGCCTTTGCGGGGTGGGTCGATTACTGCAACATCCAACTGATTTCCTTTTGCACCCATCTGGGAAGCCAATCCTCAGCTTTTGCCGCTACGAAGGTACAATTTTGATGCCATTCGCTTTAGCATTCTCCTTAGCATCCTGCACAGCCTGTGCTACCGATTCAATCCCAATAACCTGCGCAGCATGCCGGGCCAAATACAAAGAAATCGTGCCAATCCCACAATAAACGTCGGCCAATTGTTCTTTACCGGTTAATTGAGCAAACTTCAAGACTGTTTCATACAATACTTGCGTTTGTTGATTGTTAACCTGAAAAAAGGATTGCGGAGATATTTGAAAATGAAACTCACCAATGGTATCTTCTATGGTTGCTTGTCCGGCTAACAATCGAAAACTACGCCCCAGCATAATCTTTAGATTGGTATTAATATTATGATACACCGATACTACGCTTGGGTAATGAATTAGCTGCTCCGCTAATTCCGGCAGCCGCCACGCCGCTTCTTCTGTGACAAATACCACCATCAAGTCACCATTATAATAGCTTTCTCGAATCATTACTTTTGAATATAATAAGCACGACCGCTATTTTGAATCATTTCCTCTAAAACATGCAGCAATTGATTGACAGCTCTGCTGAACATTCGACAATCAGCCGCCGGAACGAATTGATGGCTGCCCTGTTCATAAAAACCCAACCGTACAGTCCCGTCACTGTAATTGGCATGAAAAATTCCTTTATTCCGATAACGCCAAGGCTCTGCCATACCCAGTACCGGTTCCACTTGCGTATCAACTCTGCCCAAACGCACCAGTGCATCCTGCACAATTTTTTGTTTCGCCTGTAATTGATAGGCATAATTGCAATGCTGCAATTCACAGCCGCCGCATAGCCTGCTTTGCGAACAACGAGGCTCTATACGTTGTGCAGACGGTTCAAGCAATTGCACTAATTTGGCCGTCGCCATTTTCTTTTATATTCTACAACCTGCGCTTCCACCTGCTCTTCCAGCATAGCGCCAGGCACGAAAACCACAATATTATCATAACGTCCGATACCATATCCTTGATGAGAAATCCCCGTAATGGTCAACTGAACTGTATCTCCAACTTTCAAATAAAACACTCCCTGTAAATGATTTTATTTTTATTGCACAAATCTATTTTTGTCATTTAAAAAGCCATCATCACCAACGTCATCATAAAATTCCAGACTCCATGCATCACAATCGACCCCAGAGAGAACCAGAACGAATGGCTACCAGATTTAAACAAATCCCTGTGAAGGTCAGCGGCAATAGGCGAAATAAATCATAATGGATACAGCCAAACAGCAAGGATGCTACAAGCACACTGCTCCACATGGAATAACGATTGCGCAAGCTATGATAAAAATAACCGCGAAACAACAATTCTTCGCTAATTGGTGCCAAAATGCAAACCATCAAAATAACTGCAAACCACTCCCAATCGTTATGCGCCTGCATAATCATCTCGGTTACGGCCTGCGGCTTTGCCCATTGTGGAAATAAACTGGCCAGCAAAGCTGACACAAAAAAGCATAACAAAAAATAAAACGATCCCACAACCTATGGCTTTCCAAAACCAATTTCTTTTTGGAAAAGGGACGGAGTCCAATCTGTTCCAAGGTTTTTCCCCGCAAGAATAAAAACAACAAGGTCAGCCCTGTCATCACTACAAACTGTAAAATTTGCTGCCAAAGCATCTGGTTGATGACGGTTTGCGCCGCCTGGTAATATACTGGCTAGAAATTCTGTTGGAAATAGTCCACTGCCTGCTAGCGAGTTCACCAAAAGGAATGTAAGCAGTAAGATAAAAAATCCATCAATCACCGACAGTGTTTTTCGCAGTTGGAACTTCTTTGGTTTCATATCCCCACACCTTTCCATGCTCCACAAAATTTTATCACAAAATGATAGAAAAAAACAGAGGTCTGTAAGACCTCCGTAGAAATTCTAAAACTCGTCGCTATCGTCATCAAAATACAAAGGACTTGATGGCGCTTTCTTTATTGCGCCAGTCTTCATTCACTTTTTACCCACAAGTCCAAATATACTTTTCACCTAACAAATATTCAATTTCTCGCCGGGCCTTGCTGCCAATTTTACGCAGCATCAAACCGCCTCGACCTATAATGATACCTTTTTGGCTATCCCGCTCTACATAAATTGTAGCGCCTACATAAATTTTACCATCATCCCGCAGCTTCATCTGTTCCACAATAACTGCAATACTATGGGGAACCTCGTCACGGGTAGCTTCCAGAATTTGTTCCCGAATTAATTCAGCGATGACCACTTCTTCCGGCTGATCTGTCACCGAATCTGCCGGATAAAATTGGGGGCCTTCCTCTAAATAATTGAACGTGGTTTCTACCAGCGCCGCCACGTTATCCCCTTTTTTAGCCGATAACGGAAAAATCTCTGCAAATTTTCCACGGTTCTGCCATTTGGAAATCAAAGAAAGTACATTTTGTTTTCCATCCGGTCAATTTTATTCAAAACCAAAAAATCGGTGCAGACGCTTTCTCTAATTGCTGCAAAATATATTGCTCTCCCGGACCAAATTCCATGCTGGCATCCACTAAATAATAAATCACATCCGCATCATACAGAGAGCTCTGCGCAATTTCTACCATCCGTTCTCCCAACTTATGCCGAGGCTTATGGATGCCTGGTGTATCCAAAAAACAATCTGCCCTGTTTCATTGGTCAACACCCCCGTAATGCGATGGCGGGTTGTCTGCGCCTTATCAGATACGATGGCAATTTTACGGTCTAAAATTTGATTCAATAAAGTGGATTTTCCGGCATTTGGCCGGCCTACCAAGGCTACAAACCCTGTTTTCATTGTTAAATCTCTCCCTCCAGCTTCAGCCCTTGTTGCGCAAATTTTTGAAAACTATATGGAAGCAATTCCTCCACTGTTGTAACAATTTGTGCGCCTGCCTGATTTACTAAAATAACTTCCATTTGCGGACCTAACTCCTGCATCACCTGTCGGCTTAAGCACCACAAGGAGCGACAGGCTCTGGCGTGTCTGCACAGACTGCTATGCGCACCAACTGCCGCTCTCCATGGGCAATAGCCTGAAACATGGCAGTGCGCTCTGCACAATTGCTCAACCCGTAGCTGACATTTTTTCAATATTACAGCCACCATAAATCTGTCCGCTAGCCGTTTGCACTGCCGCCCCTACTGCAAAGCCAGAATATGGGGCATAGGCCTGCTCCCGCGCTTTCCATGCAGTGGCAATCAGCGCAGATATTTCTTCAGTCGCTGTTTCTCCGTTATTCTTCATCTTGTTCTTCTTCCTCTTCTTCCGGCGGCAGCAATGTGATTTCCACTTTAGAAATACGCCGCCCGCTGACCTCTACAATACGGATTAAGAACCGGCCTACTGTCACCTCGTCGCCTTTTGCGGGAATCCCGCCTAGATGCTCAAATGCCAAACCGCCAATGGTATCAGCTTCGCTGTCTTCCAGAATTTCTTCCTCCAATTCCACATCAAAAGCCTCTTCAACATCACCGATAGGCGCCCGGGCATCGGCCACCAACTGATTATCGCTATGCATAACAATCAAATCTTCTTCCACGTCATATTCGTCCTGAATATCTCCGATAATTTCTTCAATTAAGTCTTCAATGGTTACCAAACCATTGGTACCGCCATATTCATCCAAAATAATCGCCATATGCACTTTTTTAGAACGCAACTCATTTAACAAATCGCTGACCTTTTTGGTTTCTGGAATGTAATAAGCTGGACGAATCAGTTCTTTTACTTTCAATTCATTGAAATCGTCATCTAAATACTCAAAAATATCTTTGGCGTATAGAATTCCTACGATATTATCAATACTTTCTTCATAAGCTGGAATGCGGGAATGTCCTCCGTCCACAATCAGCCGTAGTGCTTCATTAATCGGGTCTTCCACATCCACGGCCACAATATCAATCCGCGGAACCATAATCGCTTTCACGACAGTTTCATCAAATTCAAAAATACTGTTAATCATCTCCGATTCTGATTCGTCAAAAACGCCTTCCTCTTGCCCTACATTCACCAAGATTTTGAATTCATCTTCTGTTATGGTTGGATCTTCTTCGTCATCTTTTTTGCTAAACCGAACCACGAAATCAGACAGCTTTGTCAAAGAAAAATACCACCGGCGTCAGCACAAAACTAAGCAAACGAATAAACGGCGCAATAAACATCGCCCATGTTTCCGCATGAGCTGCAGCCAAATTTTTCGGTATCACTTCACCAAAGACCAGTACCAAAAACGTCATTACTCCGGTAGCAATGCCCACACCAACATCGCCAAAAAGCGGCTGTCGCCATTTTTCGTCGCTAAAGCGGAAGAACCGATATTGACAATGTTATTGCCTACTAATAGCGTAGAAATCAGTTTATTCTGGTTTTCTAACATGGTTAAAACCAAATCCGCTTTTTTTCGCCTTCCTCCTGCAAATTACGCAGACGAATTTTATTGGTAGACAAAAACGCTGTTTCTGCCGATGAAAATATTGCCGACAAAAAAAATCAAAGCTGCTAAAACAACAAATTGCATAGAACTGTCCGTGTCCAAATAAAACCAACCTCCAAAAAATAAAACGATTCTTTCTTTTTTAAGTTTATGCCGACAGTGCATTTCTTAATCATTTAACGAATTGCACCAATTACTGCAAGCAATTTTTTTTCTTCTTGCGTACGCATCTGTTTTTTATCTTCTTCCTCCATGTGGTCATATCCTGCCAAATGCAACAATCCATGTACCAATAAATACATCACTTCCCGCTCCAAGCTGTGTCCATATTCCTCACACTGCTCCTGCGCCCGTTCTAAAGGAAATTACAATATCGCCAAAAAGAATTTCTTCTTCATCGGCAATTTCTTCCTCCGCTTCATACATCGGAAAAAAGACAAAACATCGGTAGCTACATCCTTATCCCGATATTCCTTATTCATTTCCCGAATTGCAGCGTTATCTACAAATAACAGATCTACTTCTGCTTTTAACGGAATTTCTTCTTCTTGAAAACAAATTTCTGCTACTTGATTAATTTTTGCTGCCCAGTGGGCTGGAATTTCAATTTTATTCTGTTCATTGGTGATTATTACTGCCATACCGTTTCCTATCCTTCCTGTTTCTTTTTGTACCATGGTAGCCTGAGCTGGATACTCAATCCGTTTATGATAAATGCCATTGATGACACGGGTAAAGGCTGTGGCAATCTGATCTAAATCCCGAAATGTCAGCTCACATTCATCAAATTGTCCATCATTCAATTTTCCCTTAATCAAGGTACGAATAAAACCTTCGATTTGTCCTGGTGTCGCATTTTTTTTCGAGCGCACGGCCGCCTCCACAGTATCAGCCATCATCAAAATGGCTGCTTCCTTGGTTTGTGGCTTGGATTGTTCATAGCGAAAATCCCGTTCTTTCACTTCCGGATCAGCATCTTTGGCTTTGTAATAGAAAAAGGACACCAAACTATCTCCATGATGTTGCGCAATCATTTGGATAATAACAGGCGGCAGTTTTGCTTCCTTCGCCATTTCAATCCCGTCCTTCACATGAGAAGTGATAATCAGCGTACTGAGCTGCGGTGTAATATTGTCATGGGGATTATTGCCTGAAAACTGATTTTCCGCAAAGAAATAGGGCCGTTTCAGCTTTCCGATATCATGATAATAAGCGCCCAGTCGCACCACCAGGCCATTTGCTCCAATAGCTTCGGCAGCCGCTTCTCCCAGGTTACCGACCATAATGCAATGATGATAGGTTCCCGGAGCCTCTGTCAATAATTTTTTCAATAATGGCTGACTGGGATTGGCCAGCTCCAGCAGCTTAATTGACGTAGTAATGCCAAAAGCATTTTCCAGATAGGGTAAGACCCCATGGTAAAAATGGACGAAATCAAACCATTGCAAACACCGAACAATACGCCAAAACAAATCACATCCGGCGATTGACTTTCAATCATGCCCAACGCAATAATAACACAGGCATTTATAATACTGATGCTGAACGCTGCCCGGGAAATATCCGAGCGCTGTCCTAAGGCAGAAACGCCAAAGCAGCCCACCAAACCGCCAATCAGCGCCACAGCCGCAAACGCTGTACTTTCTGTATATAATCCTGCAAAAATGGCTAAAACCAAATCAATCAGCACGCCTAACCGTACATCCAACAAAATAGTGATTAACATGGTCCCCATCGCGACAGGCAACAAATAGCCCACTTGCTCCGCCCGTTCTGCAACTGGACTTAAACTCAGCGACAGGAATAAATCATACAATAGCAAAGTCGCCGCCGTCAACAACATCAGCAATACAATCTGTTTTTCCTCATGGTACACTTTTGGCGTGAAATATAACAGAAAGCCACGCACAATCACCATCAAAATCGCAATCAAAATGCCTAAGCCCAATACAACTAAAGCCGGCGATACAGATTGACTGTACCCCAATTGGTTGAGAGTGCTGCTTTGCCGCTCTGTCAAAATCTCACCTTTGCGGACAATCAGCTCGCCTTTTTGCACCACAATTTTCTCGGGCTCCACAGTAGCCAAAATCTCAGATTTTTTTTTCTGCAGTCGTTTCCGCATCCAACACATAGGTTGGATAAAAGGTTACTTTATTGATGACAGCCAGCAAAAATTTTTTCCTCTGCGCCGGTAATATACTGATCATTATTGATGGACTGTATAATTTTCCCCCTGGCACTTTCCAAATCTTCCTGCGGCACGCCTTTACTCATAACATTAATGGCATAGTCCACGCCTTTTTCATAAAGCCATTGAATATCCGCCTCTGACAAATTGGCCAACGCAGCCCATTCATCAGGGCCTAATGTGAACTCAAATACATCGTGAAGCCGGGCAATCTTGTCCACAGTTGTAGCATCGGCATCATTTTGCGTCGCAGATGCAATTTCTTCTAATTTGGCAAAAGCATCAGAAATTCCTGCTATGGTAATGCTATTAAATTTCTCCAAATCAATTTTATATATATCCTGGAAACTTTCCAGTGCCTCCTGCTGTCGAGCTAATGTTCCCGCTTCATCCACAAAGGTCAGATATCTATCGGCCTGTACATCCTGACCGGACACTTTACCCACTTCCCAGCTAGTACGGTCAGGTACAAAATGCACAACAAAATCAACAGGAAAATCAGAAAAAACAAGCCCGTCCAGGCCATCATCCGTTTTCTTCGTTCCTGAAAATAGGTCGCCATAATTTTTTCAAAAGCTTGCTTCAAAAGGCCCATAATATTAATCCTTTCGCTCATTTTCTGCCGCATCATAGGCTGCAATAATACGAGCTACCACTGGATGCCGCACTACGTCCTGCGCCGTTAAATGATGAAAACTGATTTCCTCAATTCCAGACAAAATTGCTTCCGCCCGCAATAATCCAGACTGACTGTGCTTCGGCAAATCCACCTGTGTAATATCGCCGGTTACAACGGCTTTCGAGCCAAACCCAATGCGCGTCAAAAACATTTTCATTTGTTCCGGCGTTGTATTTTGCGCCTCATCTAAAATAATAAAAGCATCGTCTAAGGTTCGTCCCCGCATATAAGCCAACGGTGCAATCTCGATAATTTGCCGTTCCATATATTTTTGCGCCATATCCATGCCTAACACATCGTATAGTCCATCATACAGCGGCCGTAAATAGGGGTCCACCTTATCCTGCAAATCGCCGGGCAGAAAGCCCAGCTTTTTCTCCCGCTTCCACTGCTGGCCGCGTTAAAATAATACGCTCCACCTGCTTATTTTTCAGCGCCTTTAATGCCATCACGACCGCTAAATAAGTTTTTCCAGTCCCGGCGGGACCGATACCAAAGGTAATATCTTTTTGTTGAATTGCTTTCACATAACGGTACTGTCCCATCGTCTTGGCGCGGATTTGTTTGCCGCGATGAGTAGTATGAATGACCTCGCCCAGGCAATCGGCAATTTTTTCGTTTTCATCAGAATTCGTAAAAGTCAAAGCATATTGCACATCACTGGGCGTCAACGTTCTTTTGTTGGAGAGCTGTATAAGATAATCCAATACTGTACGGGCAGCGGCAATGCTGCCCGTAGAGCCGCCCAGCAAAATTTCTTGCCCGCGGGCTACAATGCGGGCGCCTGTCCTTTTTCAATCAATCTAATATTTTCATCGGCCAAGCCACCAATCTGCTGTGCTTGTCCGATATCGTGCAAAATCATTCTGTCTTCAAATTGATGCAAAGATATCTGCCTCCTTTTACTAACAGCAATCAATCTCTTAATTGTAATATTATACTACAAATCAAACTTCGAAACCATCTTTTTTTCGCAATTCCTAGCTATAATTGCTGCAAAATAAACTTATAGAATAAGAAAGGCGACCGGAATCTTTTAGCCTTCCGTCGCCTCCTGTTGATTTGCTGCAGTTTCTTCAAGTTCTGTTGACACTTTTTCTTGCGGCACTTGAGCCTGCTGCATCTGTGCCAAATTTCCTTCCACCGCCCATACCACTTCAGCCTGCACCACATGCTCCTGTTCCGTTCCATAAATACCGCTGCTTTCGTGAAGCATCTGACTACTTGCTGGAAGCTGCTCCTGTAACCGCTTACGCGCCCGTTCCAATGCCACCAAATATGCCTCTTCTCTGGTATAAGTCCTTTGCTGCAGCATTTTTTCTTCAAATACCGTTGTTTTTATATAAACAGGCAAATAAAATTGCTGCCACTGCAACAAACAATGTTGCTCTGTGTGTTGATAACTGTATTGATATGGCGACTCCTTCGGGCCCCACAGCACAAATTGAAATCCCCGCCAGGCAAGGGCGTATTGTTTTTTTTCATTGCCAGTCGACTGCAAACTCCGTTCTTCTAACGCACAGCTACCTATGGCCCGTTGTTCTTTTTCTCCTCTAATTACCCCTTTAGCCCGTACTGCATAGGGTTCTCCGGCAGGCGCAAAGTTGCCGCTATTATCGCGCTGCCGGTCTGGATAATCCCATCCGCCAATTAAAACCTGACCTTTTTTTACCCAATCGCCTTGCTTCACCAAAGGCGTGCCGCGAAATACCAGAAACTCTGTAATTCGACCATCGCACTCAGCCACAATACTGCTTTGCTGCTGTTTGGCTTGTTCATCAGGTAAGCGTTCCTTCACTGTAATGCCTAACGTTGTTCCATTAGGCTGTAGCTGCACCCACACAAATTCTGGATGTTCCAATATAATTTGCTGCTCCAAAGCATCATAATCAAATTTAGCAATCCGAGAACCAGGTAATAGTCCGTATTCCTGCACGAGAGCAATCATATGAGCATCGCTGTATTGCACATTGCCACTTACCTCATAACTCCATAAAAATGAAAATAGCAAATAAAGCAGCGAGACGCTAAAAACATCCCAACCATAAACCTTTCCTGCGCTTTACGGCGTTCAACATAAAAGGAATGCCTTGCCTTGTCTGTACATGAAAGGGGCAATGCCGCTCTCGCAATAGATGCTGTAACATACCAAAATCATCTAAGTGAATCCACAAATAGAGAAATTCATCGCATCGCTTTACTTGGTACAAATGAATGCCTGCCGCTGTAAGCTGCTGTAAAATCTCTTCCGTTTGCTGAGCAGGCAAACGCAACTCCACCATACCGCTTATATATTGCTCAAATTTCATAGCGCACCTGCCCGATTTTGCCTTCCACATAAATAGCATCCACCGTCAGCGAAGTAATCACCAATTCCTGCCCTTCAATATAAATCCGATAGGCACCTGCCTGTAAGCCAACTAAACCAGGGGGTATATTGTAAAATACCTTGATGATTTTCCACACAGCACTGTAAATTGCCCAACAGAATAATTCGCGGAAGGTTCAGTACCGTATCTTTGGGCATAGCAATCATTTCACGAACAGCTTCCTGCAGCCGCAACTTATCTTCCGGCATAAACATCCTTCCTTTCCGTCAACATGCTCTTATTTGCATGTATATGCGGAAAGGAGAAGGATATTCAAAATAGATTTTGCTAGGTTTCTCTTTGTCGGTTATCTGGATATGGTCTAAAGAAATTTGAGGCGTATCTTCTTCTGAAATATCCATCATGCCTGGAATTACATCATCAAATAAATCAATTTGCAGTTGTCGCTGCTTATTGACTGTAGCCAGACAAACCTGCGATGCTTTTAGCAATTTTTCTTTGCCGCAATTGCTCTACCAGCCATTTTCCGTCCAAATCCATGGCCCGCAAATTTTCATAAACAATCTGACCGTCAATAATGACCTCTACCGCTAATCCCTTTGATTTCGCATGCAAATGCAAATCTTGCCGCGTCACCCCTGATAAGCCGGCTTTTTCATCACGCTAAGCGCCCCAGATTGCTCTACAATGGCAAGTTCCAATTCTTTATAATCAAAAATATTCTCTGCTCGCAGCAACATAGTAAGTTCATCCAAATCCATATGCATTTTCCGAAGATTATCTTCTAAAATATTGCCATCTTGTATTACAATCACAGGCTCTCCAGCTAAGGCTTTACGAATTTTCCGGTTTTTTAATGCCAGCCAAGAAACCAGCAACGTTAAGATACCATAGGTCACCAATCCTACAAGATGATCCGGCGCGTTAGCCAAATCATCGGTAGCCATATTGGCCGCAATAGAACCGAAGGTAATGCCATTCAAATATTCATAAAAGGTTAACTGGGATACTTGTTGCTTGCCCAATAAACGAGTCAGCAGCAATAAAATCAAAAAAGAAGCCACTGTCTGAAAAAACACAATGCCCGCGTCTATCATCTTGCCCAACCTCCGCTTTTTTGTTTAGTATAGGCAAAACAATGCCACATTATACAAGATGAAAAAACGCAACCAATATAAAAAGACTGAAACGCCAAATTATAGCGTTCCAGTCTGTGTAGTGCCTTATCCTTATTGTTTTTGCATATTCATTTATAGCGCACAGTCAAGCTTAGTAAATTTTTTACATGGCAAACAAAATGTTTAACAATGGAATCATGCAAATGGCTACTATAATCGTTGCCGCTAAAAAAGAGCAGACCAAAAAATATATGCATCCTTACGAACCATCGTTTCATGTCCAAACACAAGACCTGCCATCATGCTTCCTGCCGGCGTAACATAGGCGCACATCAGAGCCAGATACATCAGGAAGAAACAGGTATAAGGATTTCCCCCATCTGCATTACAATTGGTGGAATCATTGGCAAAAAGATAGCACCCATTACGATATTGTGCATGAACTGGGTAACAATTGCTAAAATAATCATAGACGCAATCATTAAGAGCGTCACATCCATGTTCATTAAAATTGGCGTTAATGTAGCTGCTATTGTTGCTGTAATCCCAGTATCTGCCGATTCCATAGCATCAGCCAACGGATAGGTAACCGCTAACAACATTAGCATAGCCCAAGGCAGCTTAGCAAAGCATTCAGCTAAATTAACTACAGATTTTTCCTTCCTCATCTTTCCACATTACAAAGATTGTCATGTAGAGCACACTCCAGCCAATTACACCCAAGCTATTGCAAAAAGCAGCACCAGGTAACGTAGCAATAATCTGTGGAAGCATTAGTACTAAGAAATAAACAACAATCAGAACCAAACCGGTTTTTTGATATCGATTCATCTTATATTTTGCATACTCTTCACACAATTCTGGCGTTGTTGTGTAATGATCGGCGTCAACCTTTAACAGAAACTTACCAGCCAGCAGCATAAGAATTGTTGCTGCTACTACATAAATCATCCCAGCCAACAACATAGGACCAGCAGGAATCGCCAAACCAGAGCCTTTGGTGAAAAATCCGCCATATAAAATCACGCCGCCATAAAACGGAACCATATTCGGCGCTGTAAAAAGCAATATAACAAATAAAGGCAATCAACATATTTAAAACCTTAGAACCTGGTTTGTAACCACTTATTTCGCCAATTTTCATGGTAATGGTCGATAATAAGAAAACTGCCGCTACACCACCATTGCCCATACTCATTAAGAACGCGCAAACACAGAGTGCCACAATTAATAACCATGGTCGACCGACAAATATCTTTTTTACTCAACAACCAGTAAGCAATTCCTTCTGTAACACCAATCTGGTCTAAACATTCGGCAAAAGCAGCACCAAGTAAAACCATTAAAAAGGTCGCATTGCCGAAACCGCTTGCCAACACTTCATTGGCAGTGGCATAGCCAGTCATGGTTAATACGGCGAAGCCAAAAAGCTGACCCATAACAAATCAATAAAAATCCATCCGTAAACAACGCCAAGAAAACAGCCAAGCACCTTCATGCCCAATTCCGTAATTTGCCCAAAAGGAGGCAAAAGCCAACACCAAATGTTATCACCAACATAATTGCAATATGAATATAGCCGACCATTTTTTTATTTTCAGCTGTTGTTGACATACCAATCCCTCTTTTCCATTTGAATACTAAATCATTTATCATTTGTTTAATAAATCCATTTTTCTTTATTATATAAAATCTAAAAAAAGAATCTTAAAAAGTTTATATTTTTCAAGATTAGGTTATAGCATGAATGAAAACATAGAGTAATCTTTTATTTAGTGAGTGATTTGTACGTTTTTCATACAAATCACTCACTTTTTTATGAACTGGCCTAAAAAATTTGTTGTTAAATTATATATAACTTTTTAAACATTTTGCTATTTATCATAAACACTATCGTTTTCTACAATATTTATGCTTCCGTAAAAATTTGATAAACAGGAGCACCTTCACATTGTGCCGGCATTGGTACACCCAAAAATTGTCGCAACAGTTGGGGCCACGTCAATGGTGCGCACGGTACGTTCTGTTATATAGTTTTCTTTGATGCCTACACCAGCAGCAATGAAGATTGGCGATACCGAACTACCATGCATACCCTGGAAGGTCGACAATGAATCGCCGTGCAGACGGTTAAAGCCTTCTTCCAGCCAATATAAAATATCACCGCATTCTTCACCAGACAACCCTAAAATCTCAGCATCCTTATTGCGCAGCGCAATAGAAACAACCCGTTTGCCTTCCGCATTGCGATAATTATACAAATCACTGATAATCTGCGTCTCCAACGCATATTTGTCTGCTGGATCCACAATGCCTTCTGGCTGACGTCCTTTCAGATTAATATGGATATGATTGCCGCGGTTGGCAACAGCTCTTGTTTTACTATAATCAATGTCCCGCAAATCATTTCCATTTTCATCTTTCTTCAGAACTGTATAACCCAATTCTTCCATTACGCGGATATTACAACCAAAACCGTCACCCAACAATGGAATATCATCTTCGGGCGGCACCAACAGGCCATGGTCAGAAATAATCAGCACAGTCCAACCTTCATCCAGATAATGCAAGAAGGAGCCAATATACTTATCTGTGCAACGATAAGCCCATTCAATAGCGTCTTCGTACAGCTTGCCATGATTGCCGATTTTTGGACGGTCTTTACTCAAATACCAGAATAAATGACCACATGCATCTACGTTATGCAGATGAGAGAAAATTACCTGATACCCTTCTGTATCAATCAAATGCTGCAGTGCATCGGCTTGCCACTGGCAATATACATCCCAGGCCGGCAGTAATGCTGTTTTAACTAGACTTTCATTACGAGCCTCAGCCATAGAAGTACATGGCACTGGACCAACGGCTTCCAACACGCTTTTCTTCAACGACGTGGGATGCCACAAAAGGTCTTTTTCTCAATATCTTTGGCCGGACTGAACCAAATACGCACTTCACTGCCGTCTTCTGCAATACTCAATAAGCGCATATTCCGGTTTACTTTTACCGTTGCCTCATCCTTGCTCAATTCGTCTAACACATTGACAACCAATTCGTCACCCAGTACTGCCATTGGTTCTGTTGCTTTTTTTATTTTTATAAACAGCAACTGTGTCATATTTTCCTTCTGCATTTTTTAAAATCAGCGCAGGCCGTTTGGTCATACCATTATTCACCAGAATGGTCATTTCTTTCGCCCCGTCTGGTGTGACCACAGCCCAGCCGGTTGGCTCTGTAATTGGAGAATTTACAATATCAACTGGCAAAGCATCAGCGGACAAATCGCCTTCATGTTCACTGAGAATCAGACTCTTCATTTCTTCTGCACTGCCATAATCGGATTCACTAACATCATCGCGTGCTTTTTGCTACAGGCACATCATTGATAACGCAGCCAGCTCCAGAAGTATTGGGTACTTTCGCTTTGAAAATTACTTTTTCAACTGCTGTAGACGCATAAACCAGTTTATCATCGTCTACCACACAATCACCATTGCCAATCGCATTAGGTTGGGTACCGTCTACTACATGCAAATTAGGGCTATCTGAACTTGGCGGCCAAGAACTACCCGGCCAATGCCATACTAATGTTTTCATACCATTAGCAGCCGTGACATTCCATAATTGTTCCGCTTTTACATTTTCTAGAATTCAAGTTATAGGTCATCGTAGACATTTCATGCTTGGACTGACCCCAGAAACAGGTAATCCATGGGTAGCCGGTGTGGCGCCAGTAGCTAAAGAAGTCCACATTGGCGGCGTAATGGTAGGAACACCTCCCAGCATACGCAAATCTTTCCGTGCACTGCCTCTGGCAATAAATTTGTCAAAATTCGGCATAATCCCCTCGGCACGAAAACGCATCGTCAAGCTGGGATCCAAACCGTCGACACCCAGAATCAAAACTTTGTTGTTTAATGCTGTCATAATAATTCCTCCTTGTTAAATATAATAAATTAAAAATCTTTATAAATACAATTTAACGGAATTTAAGCTGTTTGTCCAACAGAGGAAAACTGACACATTTTTTTTTTGCACATTATCTTTTTTGTTGCAGGACTCTTCTTTTTATGTTACTCTAAAGAAAATTGCATGCATAAGAAAGGCGGAAAGACAATGACAACAGAGCAAATCATTTATCTAGATGATATCGCCAAGACCCACTCAATTACCCAAACAGCCCAACGTTTTTTTATTAGCCAGCAAGCCCTGAGCTTTTCTTTTGACAAAACTGGAAGAAGAATTTGGCGTTTCCCTGCTAGAATGCACCAACCGCGGCGCCGAATTAACTGCAGAAGGCGCTTTATTTCTGCAAAAAGCGCGGCCAATCTTAGATGTCTATAAAGACTTAAAAGAAGAACTTTCTGCCAGTGCCAGTCCTACAGAAGAACAACTACCCGCTCCAGAAGGCACCTTACAAATCTTCTGCCACAGTCGTGTGCTGGAGCCACTGTTAGTAGATTTACTGGAACAATATATCAGAAAATATCCCCCGTGTACGAATTACACTCTATGAAAAAAAGAAAATATTGATATCATCGATGCCATCTCGCAAGGACAGGGAGATTTTGGCCTTATTTTCACACCGGAATTTTTGCTGAACAACTCATCTACGCAACAAAAGGATGGCTACCATC
>VOFC01001430.1_pt1 | contig 41519 bp, 68 predicted proteins | sample 5384161 | NCBI WGS metagenome assembly VOFC01 (sample SAMN12384722, study PRJNA508395) | human gut metagenome | isolation source: healthy gut B | host: Homo sapiens
AATTTGAGGAAAAGACAGGAAGAAACCGGAAAACGGTTTGTTCCTGTCTTTTTTTTAATAGGTTTTGAAACTAGTATATCTGAAAAAATGTATGAGATTTTATGAAATATGCTTTAAAAATAGTTCTTTTTTCTCTCATAACAGTTACGGCTATAATAGAAAACATAGCATAACAATATAAAAACTTTGATAGAACCTAAATTGAAAGTAGGTGTGTATGATATGGAGCAACAGCAAATAGAGCAGATCTGTCTGCGTTTGCGGCAACGGCAAATGAACGGCTATTATGTACAGACACAAGCGGAGCTGTTACAGCTTTTGGATCAGTTAATTGTCGATCATGCGGTAGTGGGCTGCGGCGATTCGGTGACATTGAGCAAAGTTAGAGGTTTTTTCTTATTTGCGCCGCAGAAATATTCGATTTTTGGATAAGCATCAAGAAGGCTTGCATTCCATGCAAAAACGGCAAATTTATTTACAGAATTTTGCCGCCGATGTGTTTATTTCTGGATGCAATGCCACATCCTTAGAAGGCGAAATTTTTAATGTGGATGGCAATGGCAGTCGGGTCGCGCCGATGATTTATGGTCCTGACAAGGTTATTTTAATAATGGGAGAAAATAAAGTGGTGGCCAATGCGGAGCAGGCGCTGCAACGGATACGGCAGTTTGTTGCTGTACAGGATGCACAACGGCTCGGCAAACATACGCCTTGTAATATAACGGGACAATGTCATGATTGTCTTAGCAAGGAGCGAATTTGCAATAGCTTTGTGTGCATTGCCCATCAGTTTGATGCAGCGCGAATGCATGTGATTGTGATAGCTGGCGCCTATGGATTTTTAAGAAAGTGTTTACAGATTATGTAAAATTGTGGTATGATAAGTATGGGATTTTTTCCCGAGATAAAATTTTTTATCGTTTTTTTCGTGCAAGAATGCAGAATACCGCTTGTTTCCGCTCTTTGTAATGTTATTATTAACTAATGTGAGAATTAGATTGATTAGGAAGGGATTGACCCATTCGATGACCTTAATTTTAGCATCGGCTTCTCCCCAGGCGGCGTGCCTTGCTACAGCAAATTGGCGTGGAGTTTCAGGTGGAATGCAGTGATGTAGAGGAAGTGAAGGACGCTTCGTTGAACCCAGAGGCTTTGGTACAGAAGCTGGCCTTACAAAAAGCGCAAGCTGTAGCGGTGCTGCATAAAGATGGCTTGGTGCTGGGCGCTGATACCATCGTGGTGAACGACGGTTTGTTTTTGGGGCAAGCCTGCCAGTGAAGCAGAGGCAGCGCAGATGCTGGGCGGTTTTGTCTGGCAAATGGCATCAGGTGATGACAGCCGTAGCGCTGGTAGATGCTTCTGGAAAGCAGGCGCCGTGGGTAGCGGTAGAAAACAGGAGTAAAGTTCCGCGCGTTAAGCCAGGCAGATATTGCTGCCTATCTAGCAACAGGGGAATCCATGGACAAAGCTGGCGCTTATGGGATACAAGGATATGGAGCACTTTTGGTAGAACAAATAGAAGGATGTTATTTTAATGTGGTTGGATTGCCTCTGCAAAAAGTAGCAGCTGGACTGCGAAATTGGGGGATTAATCTATATGCTTACAACGGTTTACAAGATGAAAGAATATCCGCAGCATGCCCGTCCGCGGGAACGCATGGAAATGTTGGGTGCGGAGAAACTCAGTGATCAGGAACTGCTGGCTATTTTGCTGGCCACTGGAAGCAAGGAAGCCAGCGCTTTGGATTTGGCCGAGCAGTTATTGCAGCGCTATCAGGGGTTGGCAGGGCTACAGCAGGCCACACTGGCCGACTTAATGGAGCAAAAGGCATTGGCACTGCCAAGGCGACCACCATTGCCGCTGCGGTAGAGCTGGGTAAACGGATTAGCACCAGTATCAGCGGTTATCGGCCGGTGATAGCAGGTTCTGCCGATGCAGCCCGTTTATTGCAGGGGCGCATGAGAGGGTTGGACAGGGGCATTTTTTGTGTTATTTTAAATCCCAAACATGCAGTATTGGGTATGGAAACCGTTTCCATTGGTACGTTGAGCAGTTCTCTGGTGCATCCGCGGGAGGTGTTTAAGCAGGCCATCAAGCGCAGTGCCTCTGCTGTTATTTTGGCGCATAACCACCCTAGTGGTAATTGTGAGCCCAGCAAAGAGGACCTGCAGGTAACAAAGCGTTTGAAGGATGCTGGGGAATTAGTGGGAATCGAAGTGATAGATCATCTCATAATTGGAGAAGATAGATATTATAGTTTTTGCGAAAATGAATTGCTTTGATGCAGGAAGATTGAAAGGAGCGCAATGACATGTCAAAGGAAATTGCAATTGATTTGGGAACAGCCAACAGTCTTGTTTATGTGCAGGGAAAGGGCATCGTAATTCGGGAGCCTTCTGTGGTTGCCATTGAAAAAAATACAGGAAAGGTATTGGCGGTAGGGGATGAAGCCAAAAATGATTGGCCGTACACCGGGAAATATTGTGGCTGTAAAGCCACTGAAGGACGGATTTATCGCTGATTTTGACGTATGCTCCAGTATGTTGAAATATTTCTTTGGAAAAGCTTTTAAATTCTACCGGCTTCTTTTCCAAGCCGAAAGTAATTATTTGCGTACCGGCTGGCACCACCTCGGTTGAAGAACGGGCTGTGCGGCAGGCGACTATGCAGGCTGGCGCTAAAGAGGTACATATTATGGAGGAACCGATGGCAGCAGCCATTGGCGCCGGTTTGCCGGTGGCAGACCCGACCGGCAGCATGATTGTGGATATCGGCGGCGGTACCACTGATGTGGCGGTTATCTCTTTGGGCGGTATTGTAACCAGTCAGTCTATCCGCATGGGTGGCGACAAGATGGATGACGCTATTGTCAATTTTGTCAAGAAAAATTATAATCTGTTGATTGGGGAACGAACTGCAGAAGAAATTAAAATGGCCATCGGTACAGTACACATTTTGCCGGAGAGTGAGCATTTAACCTATATGGTAAATGGCCGGGATTTGATGACCGGCTGCCGCGGCAGGTAGAAGTATCAGACCATGAAATTCATCTGGCCTTTAAGGATATTATCCAGAGTATTTTAGATGCCATTAAATCCTGTTTGGAAAAAAACGCCGCCAGAATTAGCCGGCGATATCATCCAGCGGGGGATTGTACTGGCGGGCGGCGGTTCGCTCATTCGCGGTATGGATTTATTGATTTCTGAAGAAACGGGGATGCCGGTAATCTATGCGGAAGACCCTTTGTCCAGTATTGTACTGGGCGCCGGCAATGCGCTGGAAAATATTGATTTGCTGCGTAAAGTAGAAAATAGCCAAAAAATAAGTCGATGACGGAGTAGGCTGCCATGTTCAAAAAAAAAGTGGATCAGAATTTGGTCGTCGCAGTGCTGTTTATGGTGGTTTTTCTGGCGCTGGCGGTGCATACCGTCCAGCCCCGGGAAAAACCTGACCCCTGCTTGAAAAAAAGGGGCTGCGCGTTGCGGCCAGCCCATTTCAGTATGGGTTTAAAGGAATTAATGATGGCGTAAGCGGTTTCTTCTCTTATTTTACAGAAAAAGAAGCGTTACAGCAGGAAAATGACAGTCTGAAACGGGAGGTCAGTCAGCTGCATGGTCAGTTAACGCAGATGGATGAAATCAACATGGAGAACATTCGTCTGAAAGAATTGCTGGAGTATAAGGTTGAAACGCAGGGGCAATATAATTTACAGTTGGCAGAGATTATTGCGGAGAATAATAATAATCTTCAGCATACGATTACCTTGAATAAAAGGCAGCAATGATGGTGTGGTAACAGGCATGACGGTAATGAACCATCTAGGCTTGATTGGACGTATTTCTGCCGTATTGCCTGAATCCAGTGAAGTGATGCTGCTGCCGGATAGAGAAAGTGCTGTAGGCGTAAGAGTGTGGAGCACTCGAGAGGTGCTTGGCGTTGTAGAAGGAGATGGCACCGATACCGCCAATTTGCAGATGATTCATTTGCCCCATGATGCTGATTTATATGTAGGTGATGATATCGTCACATCTGGTCTGGACGGTGTGTTTCCTGGAGGAATTCATATCGGTGAGGTCACAGCAATTGAGTACAGCACCAATGGTTTGACCAAAACGGCGTATGTAAAGCCTTATGTAAATTTTTCTCGGTTAGAAGAAGTGTTTATTTTGATGAACAGCGGAGGAGGGGCGGCTAATTGAAAGCGGTAATTCTCTTTTTTTCGCTGCCTTTCTAGGGATTGTGCTGCGGGATACTGTTTTTAACGGTCTGTCAGTGGCAGGCGGAAGCCAGATTTGGTATTGATTTTGGTGGTATTCTTCGCTATTTTTCGCGGTTCGGTACAAGGCGGACTGATGGGTGTTGCCTTAGGTTTGATGGAGGATTTGATGACAGGTCGTTTCATTGGCATCAATGCACTCTGCAAAGGTCTATTGGGTTATATTGCAGGCGTGTCGGAGCGCAATCTGTATAAAAATAATTTTTTTTGTACCGATTGTGGCAGTGCTGGCCGCAACATTTCTCAATGCACTGTTGTATTATTTGTTCAGCGTATTGATTGGCAGTAATGTGGGCCTGGAAAAGCTGCTTTTTGTCTACTGTTCCCGATGCAGTTTACAACATGTGCTTTTTCTCCGGTGTTTTTACGCAGTGTTTTATAATTTCTTTTTAGAAAAATCAGAGTAACAACGAAACTATGCTGGCTAGGCAGAAAGGAGCGGCGGTGATGCAGACAAAAGAAAGAAAACAGGTTGAGTCTTTGACGCGCATTTATACAGTGATTGTGTTTGTCATGATTGGTGTTTTGATTGCAAAACTGGCCTGGATGCAGCTAGTGGAAACCGATTTTTTACACCTCAAGGGCAGACGCACAGCGGAACCGCCTGATGACCATTTCCGCCACACGGGGCGATATTATCACCAGCGACGGAACGGTCCTAGTGACCGACCGCCCTAGTTACCAATTAACTGTGGATTATTTATCTTTGCGCACCGATGGCGCCTATAACGAGGAAACCATCAATCTACTGGTAAGCTTGTTGGAGGACCCGGAGCTGACAGCCGATAAAATAAAAAGAAATTTGTGATGCCAACAGCGGTTATCTGTATAAGCCTATCGTGCTGAAAAAAAAAATCTGGATATTGCCACTGTGAGCCGTATCGAAGCCCATCGAGAACAGCTGCCTGGCGTCAGCGTAGAATCCACTCAGAGAACCTATCTGCAAGGTACTTTGGCTAGTCATGTGTTAGGCTATATCGGTGAGGTTAGTCAGACGGAATTGGATGCGCAAGTTTCTGATGAATCCGGCGATGAAGCGCAGGTTACTTATAAAATGGGAGATTATGTGGGCAAGGTCGGTTTGGAAAAATTCTATGATCAGATTTTGCGGGGAACAGATGGTTACCGCCAAGTGGAAGTAAATGCTGCTGGACGTCCTGTATCTGATGTAAAATTGTGGAGCCGGAAGCCGGAAACAGTTTGGGTTTAACCATTGACGCCGATTTACAGCGTGCTTTAGAAAATGCTATGGATGAGACCATAGCCAGCCTGCAAAGGCAGAGTCGTTCTGACAAAGCCGGTGCCGGTGCTGGCGTATTGTTAAACGTATAAAAACTGGAGAAGTGCTGGCTATGGTCAGCCGTCCTGATGATAACGTCGGCCAGCAAAAAGGGCCATTCAAAGGTCGGTATATTCCTGGCTCTACCTTTAAGCCAGTGACAGCCATTGCTGCGTTAGAAACCGGTGTGGTAACGGATACGGAAAGTATTTATAATCCAGGCCGCTATTGGCTTCCTCCTTATATTAAGACGACAGCGCCCATTGGGTATTACAATTTGTATAAAGGGATGGCGAAATCAGATAACGTTTACTTTCAGGAGTTAGGCCGTCGGGCTGGGATTGATAATATTGCCAAGTACGGAAAAGCGCTGGGCTTGGATGGTCAACCGGAATTGATTTGGCCTATGAGAGCAAAGGAGAACGGGCTTCGGAAGGGTTGCCTACTGCAGAAAAACGGCAGATGTATCAGGACTTGGCTGCGGCGAATTCGGATGCCAGTTGGGATAAAAAAATAGCCAATGCGGAAGAACGGCGGGATGAGGAATTGGCTGCTGCTACGACTGATGAAGAAAACGAAAATTGAACGTCGTTATAAAAATATGATTGCTGTTTATGAAAGCGAAAAGCTCATCAATCATAACTGGTTATTGGAGTGGCATGCTGCCGATACCTTCAACGTGGCCATTGGGCAGGGGCGGCAGAATTACACGCCTATTCAGTTGGCTGTATATGCGGCGGCTATTGCCAACGGTGGAACGGTCTATCAGCCTTATGTGGTGAAAGAAATTTTTAAATAATGCCGGAGAAGTTATTCAGACCAATGAACCGGTTGTACGGCAGGGAGGCTGGTATCAGCGAGGATACTTTGAACAAGGTACGGACCGCTATGTGTCAGGTTACAGCGTCCGGTGGCGGTGCCCATTCTCTGTTTGCTAATTTCCTTCTGATATCAAAGTTGCGGCGAAAACTGGTACGGCGCAGCCAGGACAAGGCGGTTATCGTGAGGGCAATAAAAGAATATTATGACGGCTTATTTATTTGTTTTGCGCCGGCTGACGATCCGGAAATCGCTTTTGCTTGTGTTATGGAATATGGGTATAGCGGTAGTGGTTCTGCCGGACGGGTAGCCAAAGCTGTACTGGAAGAATATTTTTGGTTTAAATGATTAGAAATTTGCAGGAGTTTTTGTTTTTGTGTATAATAGAATGCAATAACTGGAGTCTGGAGAGATTGCTATGGGAGATGCAGTAAATTTTAAGGGAAATAAAGATGGAATCGTGTTATTGCTGGACTGCAGTGTCGAATTTGAAACATTATGCCAGATGATTGTGCAGAAATTATGGCAATCCAGAAGTTTTTTTAGGGAGCACACGACGTTGATTGTCAATTCCGGCGACGTATGCTTAACGGATGGACAGCAGTTGGCCATGAAGGTTTTGCTGCAATCCTTGGGACATGATGTCAAATATTTCTTGCCGGAAAAGCCAACCGCAGAGACTATAGCTGTGCAAAATACGGCGGCGCCTGTGGAGAATGTTGCGAAGGAAACAGCTTCTACCACTGTTGTGCAGCAGGATTTGGCGCGAAAAACGGTGTTGCCGCCAGAATTGACAGAGGTGGAGCATTATTTGGCTGAAGGTGCGTTGGCAATCCGTAAAAATGTACGGTCCGGGCAGAAGATTTCTTATGATGGCACACTGCTGATCTTTGGCGATGTCAATGCCGGTGCCGAGTTGGTAGCGACAGGGCATATTATTGTGTTGGGTACTCTGCGAGGGTAGCCCATGCCGGTTGTCAGGGCAATAAAGACGCCATTGTATATGCAACACAGTTGTGCTCGTTGCAGTTGCGGATTGCCGATTTAATTGCCAGAGCGCCAGATGGCGAAAGTACAGAACGGCATGTGCCGGAAATTGCCAGAATTATTGATAATTATTTGGTGATTGAAGAAGTATAGAATGTGAATGGAGGGCTATCAATGGGAGAGGTACTTGTAGTAACATCAGGAAAAGGCGGCGTTGGCAAAACCACTACCGCAGCCAATATTGGGACAGGTTTAGCGGCGCAGGGCAAAAAAAGGTTGTGCTGATGGATACAGATATTGGTCTGCGAAATTTAGATGTGGTGATGGGATTAGAAAACCGGATTGTATATGATATTGTGGATATTGCGCAGGGACACTGCAAATTGAAACAGGGGATGATTAAAGACAAACGGTTCCCTGAATTGTATTTAATTCCGGCTGCGCAGACCAAAGATAAAACGGCTGTGACGGAAGAACAAGTGCGGGCTATTTGTAATGAATTAAAGCAGGAAGTCGATTATATTATTGTAGATTGTCCGGCTGGGATTGAACAGGGCTTTAAAAATGCCATTGCTGGTGCTGATAAGGCGATTGTGGTAACTAACCCTGAAGTTTCGGCTGTACGGGATGCGGACCGTATTATCGGATTATTAGAAGCCAACGGTTTGGGCAATCCGCAGCTTGTATTGAACCGGGTGCGGCCAAATATGGTGCGCCAGGGTGATATGATGAGTGTGGATGACATTTTGGAAATCTTGGCGATTAAATTGTTGGGCGTTATTCCTGATGATGACAGTATTGTGATTTCCACCAACCGTGGTGAGCCTACAGTTTTTGGATCAACAATCCAGAGCAGGACAGGCTTATCGCAACATTGTACAGCGAATATTAGGGGCAGGATGTGCCATTAATGAATTTGGATGTGGAAGAAGGCTTTTTTGCCAAGCTGATGAAATTATTCAAAGGAAACTAGGAGGACACGTCATGGCAAGTTTTTTACAAAGAATCTTTGGCAGTGAAAAAGCCAGCAAGGAGCTGGCCAAGGACCGTTTAAAATTAGTATTGATTCATGACCGTGCCAGTCTTTCTCCGGCTATGATGGATAATTTGCGCCGCGATTTGGTAGAAGTGATTTCTAAATATATGGACTTTGATGAAGCTGCTTTAGATGTTCAGATGGCAGAGCAGGAAAATATGACTATGCTAGAGGTTAATATTCCCGTTGCTGCTGTAAAGCGCAATGTTTAATTGGGAAAATAGGAATGTGGGCCATCGCACAACGATACAAGTGAACCGTGTTGGTGTGGTGGCCCTGTTTTTTGTAGTACATACTGATTTTGAAAGAAAGGAGTCGTTCTGCCTGTTATGAAAAGTTTCTATAAATTATTGACGAAATTGGACTACGGACTGCTAGGCGCATTGACAGCAATCATCATCATGGGTCTATTTGTGTTGGATAGTGCTGCCGCCAGTAAAGGAACAAATTATGTATTGCGGCAGTCCGTGTTTATTTTAGCTGGTGTTATTGTAATACTTTGTTCCTTGCGGTTTGATTACACCATATTGAAAAAAAATATAGCAAGCAGCTCTATGTTTTTTCTGTGCTATTTTTATTGGCAGTTCGTTTATTTGGCGTAGAGCGTGGCGGGGCAAAGGGTTGGTTTTTTATTGGCAGCTTTGGCCTCCAACCGGCCGAATTCTGTAAAATTTTATTAATTATCAGCTATGCCCAATTTCTTTCAAGCAGAAGAGAGAAGCTGCAGACATTACGAGAACTGCTGCCCTGCTTTTTTTTATGGTTGTACCGGTATTGCTGTTGATGCTCCAACCAGATTTGGGCAGCGCGATGGTTTATATTTTTGTTATGGTAGGAATGTTGTTTGTTGCAGGCGCCAACCGCAAATGGCTGGTCGGCTTGTTTGGCGGCGGTACAATAGCGTTGGTTGTATACTTGCTTGGCGTTTGGAAGCTGAATTGGTGGTGTCCGTTGAAACCGTATGCGTTGAACCGTTTTTTGGTGCTCTTTTGATTCCAGTATTGATCCGCAGGGTGCCGGGTATAATGTGTGGCAATCAAAAATTGCCATTGGCAACGGCGGTCTTTGGGGCGAGGGGCTGCACATGGGCAGTCAGAGTACAGGCGCTTTTTGCCAGAGCAATGGACCGATTTTATCTTTGCCGTACTAGCAGAGGAATTAGGCTTTATCGGTGCAGGCGCTTTGCTTTTGCTCTATGCTTTTTTGTTATTCCGTGGCTTGCGGATTTCCATGTTATCGAAGGATTTATTTGGTACCTTAGTGGCGGCTGGTGTTGTCAGCATGTATCTGTTTCACATTTTAGAAAATGCCGGCATGACCATGGGGCTGATGCCAGTTACCGGAATTCCGCTTCCGTTTGTCAGCTATGGTGGCAGCGCCATGGTGACCAATCTGTTTGGAATTGCCTTGCTGCAAAATATTTATGTGCATCGGCAGCGTTTGATTTTCTGAGGAGGATGTGTGATGGAACAACAGGGTAAAGGCGCAGAAAATTCTTGTCATTGAAGACGAGGACTCCATTCGGGAATTGGTGAAGCTGAATTTGCAGTTGGCTGATTTTGAAGTAATTGAAGCGGCGGATGGGTTGGAAGGTTGAATAAGGTTATGCAGGAAAAACCGATTTGGTTTTATTGGCCTTGATGCTGCCCAAAATGGATGGCTATGAATTGTTGCCTAAAATTACCGAGCGGCAAATTCCGGTGATTGTATTGACTGCAATGAATGGATTAAAGGATAAAATTAAGGGGTTTCAGTTAGGCACGGATGATTATATTACCAAGCCCTTTGAGTCTATGGAATTGTTGGCTCGTATTCGCGCTGTACTGCGGCGCAGTCAGCAGGCGAGTGGGCAGCAGGAAAAAGACGAACAATCTACCTTAGAGTATGATGGCATTGTGTTGCATTTAGATCAACATCGGGTATTTCGACAAGGGCAGGAGATTGAACTGACCTTGAAGGAATTTGAATTGCTGCGGCTGTTGGTGGAGAATAAGGGAAAGGTACTGTCCAGAGAAAATTGCTGGAGCAAGTTTGGGATTATGGTTATGAGGGCAATACCCGCACGGTAGATATGCATATTCAGCGATTGCGCACAAGCTGCAAACCGATAAAATCAGCACCGTATATAAGGTTGGCTATCGTTTGGAGGATGATAGGCTGTGAAATTCAGCACCAAATTGTTGAGCCTGTATCTCTTGATTTATCTGGTTGTGTTGACAGTGGTGGGCATCACTGTTACCGAAAATAGCTATCAGTTGCTGCGACAACAGGAGATTAAACGCAGTGTAAGCGAGGAGCAAAACATTTATTCCAATGTTTTGCTCTATTTATTAAACGACAATCAAAATAATGAGAGTTTGAGCAATTACGGGTTGAGTATTGTAGAGCTATTCAGTGGCAATAACAGCTATCTGGAAGTGTTTGATGAAAATTTGAATTTGCTTGCCAGTAATTCGCCGGCAATCTGGAATCAGGCCAGAGAAGAATTGCAGGTAGCTGCCGATGGAGAGGTCAGTATTTTGTTACGCCATGACGAACAGGGCAACTATTATCTGTTCATTAGCAGCTTATTGGAAGCCCATAAGCAAAAGTTGGTGCTTTGCATGGTAAAATACCTCAATTATATTGAGGCGCAGCGGCATGATGAATATTTATTTTTCATGCAGGCCGGTCTGCTGGGTCTTTTTGCTTCTGGACTTTTGGTGGCTGGTTGCAGTTATTGGCTGTTACGGCCTGTGCGGGAATTGAATAAGGCCGCGCAGGATTTAGCGGCCGGCAGCTATGAGCAGCGTGTGTCTGTAAAGGGCAACGATGAAATTAGCAGTTTAGCCCAGCAATTTAACCGCATGGCCGACGAAATCGAAGGCAGAATGGAGCAATTACAGTTGGAAAGTGTGCGGCAGCAACGGTTTGTGGATAATCTGACCCATGAGTCGCGCACGCCGTTGACTTCGATTATTGGTTATGCGGAGCTGTTACAGAAAATGGATTATGAGCCGGCTATCTTTGAAAAAAAGGTTTGCAGTATATATACACCGAAGGTAAGCGTATGCTGAATTTAAACAATATGCTGCTGGACTTGACTTTTTACCGGGAGAAAAATTTTGAATTGCTTCCGCAGCCGGTTTTGCCTATTTGTCGGGAAGTGCAGGAATTAACAGCGGTACGGGCGGCAGAACATGCCATTACCATTCAGATTTGTGGCGAAGATTTGGTGCTGCCTTTAGAAAAAGATTTGTTGAAAAGTTTATTGATGAATTTAGTGGATAATGCGATTAAAGCCAGCCCAGAAGGCAGCATCATTATGATTGGCATGGCTGTGGAGGAAAATCGAAAGTTGTTATATGTGCAGGATTTTGGCCGCGGGATGGAGCCAAAAGAGCTGGAAAAATCAAAGAGCCCCTTTTATCGGGTGGATAAAGCCCGTTCTCGTAAAGATGGCGGCGTGGGTCTTGGCGTGGCCATTTGCAATCAAATTGCTCACACGCTGCATGGTTCCTTACAATATGAAAGTGAACTGGGCAGAGGAACCACTGCAAAAATTTATTTTACGGATGAGGTAACAAAAGTTAACGGTTATTTTACAATTTTGTTACAGAGATGATGTTACTTTGTGAACAATGCCTGCTATGATAAATTTACAGCAAAGAGCTGTGAACATTTGAGGAGGCGTTTTAAATGAAAATGAAAAAATTAGTAGCTGGTGTATTATGTTTAGGTTTGGCCACATTTGCTCTGACTGGTTGTGGCGGTAAAGATGATACTGCTGCAGATCAAAATCAGGATCAACAGCAGCAGGTAGAACAGCAGGATCAGAACACAGAAGCTCAAAATGGAGCTGATGCCAACGCTGATGTAGACGCCAATGCTGAAGTTGACCAAAATGCTGATGCCAATGCAGACCAAAATGCGGAAGCAGACCAGAATACCGATGCCGATGCAGGTCAAGATGCAGGCGCTGAAAACGAAGCACAGTAGAATTGACTGCGTAGAAATTGTGGAAAGAGACTGTTGTATCCCTTTGATGCAAGAGTCTCTTTTTTTGTTATCATATAAAAATAGATTGTATAAATAATATTAAAGGGAAAAAAATTGTATTTTTTCCTGAACTCATTTAAACTGAAGAATAGTGATTTTTTACCGTCAAAAATTACCGTGTTGTTTGATTTTTATTTAATTCGTTAGAAAAGAGATACTAGGAGGTATCTGATGTTAAATTTTGAAGCATTAAATTTGAAAGAAGAAATTTTAAAAGCCATTCAGGACATGGGGTTCACAGAAGCAACGCCTATTCAGGAGCAAGCGATTCCCATTGCGCTTACTGGGCAGGATGTAATTGGACAGGCACAGACAGGAACCGGAAAAACGGCGGCCTTTGCCATTCCCTTTCTGCAATTAATCAGTGACGACCCTGTTGTGCAGGTTTTAATATTGACGCCTACCAGAGAGCTTTGCATGCAGGTAGAAAAAAGAAGTAAAAAATTGAGCAAATATTTACGTTTGAAATCGGTTGCTGTTTATGGCGGACAAGATATTACCCGCCAGATTCGAGAATTAAAGGCCCGTCCGCAAAATATTGTGGCTACACCGGGACGGTTGATGGATCATATGAACCGGAAAACCATTCGGTTAGACCATTTAAAAATGGTGGTGCTGGATGAGGCCGATGAAATGCTGAATATGGGCTTTTAGAAGACATTGAAACCATTTTAGGCGCATGTCCAGAAGAACGGCAGACCATGATGTTTTCCGCCACGATGAAGGATGAGATTAAAGCCATTGCCAATAAATTTATGAAAGAGCCTCAGTTAGTAAAGGTAAAAGCCCAAGAGTTAACAGTACCGGCTATTGAACAGCAGTATTTTGAAGTACCAGAACAGGAAAAATTCAAACTGCTGTGCCGTTTGCTGGATATTCATAATCAAGAGCTGGCCATGATTTTTGGCCGTACCAAGCGCCGGGTGGACGAGCTGACCGAAGCGTTGCAAAAACTAGGCTATCAGGCGGAAGGACTGCACGGTGATTTGACACAGCGGCACCGCGATATTGTAATGAATAAATTCCGTAACGGACAAATTCATATTCTGGTAGCTACCGATGTGGCAGCCAGAGGGTTGGATATTACCGGCGTTACCCATGTATTCAATTTCGACTTACCGCAGGAAATAGACAGTTATGTACACCGTATCGGCCGTACTGGTCGGGCCGGTAAGGAAGGTTTGGCGCTTACCTTTGTGGAACCCAGAGAATTTGCTCATTTGAAAACCATTGAAAAAACCATTCAGCGGAAACTGGTAAAAACCAAGTTGCCTTCTGCACAAGATAGTCGGCAGAAAAAGCAGGACATTTTATATGGCAAAATTGTGGCGGCAATCAAAGAGGGCAATGTACTCAATTATCAGGAGTTGGCCAACGATTTAATTCAGGAATATGGCAGCGTAGATGTACTGGCTGCTGTATTGGAATTGATGGCTGGGGATAGCGGTCATGAAGCAGAGGTGGCAGAGGTGCATCTGACTGCGGAACGACCAATTCATGTGAAATATCCCAATGACCGCAAAGGCGGCAGAACTCGGGGCGCGGCGAATGGTGGCAGCCGACGTGGCGATAGCCGCAGCAATCGTTATAACAGCGGCAAAGATAAACGCTATCAGAAAGACTTTATGACGAAGAAAGACTACGCCAATAAGGCAGGAAAAAATAAAACCTACAGCCGCGATGGGAAAAAGGGCTATAAAAATACCAAAAAAGCAGCAGAATAATTGCAGGAGAGAGCCAAGATGTATGATCACATTGTTATCCGATATGCTGAAATTGCACTGAAGGGAAAAAATCAAAAGGACTTTTTAAACCGACTCATTCATAATATCAAAGAACAAGTAAAGACGGATCTGGATTTTTCTCCAGTGATTGAACGGGAACAGGGCCGGTTATACTTAAAGCTGGAGGGACAAAGCCCGGAAATTTTTTATGATTCGTTGAATCATGTATTTGGCATTTCTTCCTATAGTCCGGCACGGAAAACCACTTTGGAACTGGAGGGCATCAAAGCAACGGCGATGGAAGAACTGGAAGCAGCCATGAATGGACCATGTAAATTCCGTGTCAGTGTCAAGCGGGCTAATAAACAGTTTCCAATAGCTTCTCCGGAGATGCAACAGATTATCGCCGCCCACATGCTAAAAAAACATTGCAGGCTTAAAAGCGGATTTGCATTGCTATGACATTGATTTATTATTAGAAATTCGTTCGGATGGGACTTATATTTATACTCGCAGTTATCCTGGTCTGCGAGGTTTGCCCGTTGGTAGCAGCGGACGGGGCGTAGTACTGCTATCCGGTGGTATCGATAGTCCGGTGGCTGGTTGGTTGGCCATGAAACGAGGCGTTACAATTGAAGCAGTCCATTTTCACAGCTATCCCTATACCAGCGAAAAAGCCAAAGAGAAGGTATTGGAATTGGCTAAGCGGATGGCCAAATATTCTAACCGCGTGGTGGTGCATATGGTACCTTTTACGAAAATTCAGGAGGAAATTGCCCATTACTGCCACGATAATATGCGCATTCCTATTATGCGGCGGATTATGGTGCGCATTGCTGAAGAAATTGCTCGGCAGCGGGATTGCTTAGCTATTTTCACCGGTGACAATTTAGGTCAAGTCGCCAGTCAAACAATGGAAAGTATTTATGCGATTAATCAGGTCGCTGGTATGCCTATTTTGCGGCCGTGCATTACCATGGAAAAAGAGGAAATTGTGCGGTTGGCACAACAGATAGATACCTATGAAACCTCTATTTTGCCTTATGAAGATTGCTGTACGGTTTTGTGCCGAAAGAGCCAAAAACTCGGCCTAAAAGTAGAGGCTTGCGAAAAAGAAGAAGCCAAGTTGGATTTGCCTGCACTGGTGGCTGATGCAGTAGCCAATACGGAACGGATTATTATGTATGGAAAAGATAAGCCAGAGAGGCAGGGCAACAAAGAAGAGCATGGTGGTGCCTTGCAGTAGTATACCGTGAAATAAAAAATAAGAGCTTATGTCGCCAGGCAAGCGGTTTGCCTAAAAATGGACTGCCAGCAAAAGCATGGCAGTCCATTTTTAGTAGCCTGTTGCCATCCACATACCCAGCCAGAAAATCAAGGCAATGGCTGCGATATGCAGAATCCACCAACCTGGCCGCAAGAAAGCCCAGGTTCCAAGATGGCGGTCATTTTTTCCGATTTGATCCATGAAACTCACGCTCCTTGTTGCTTAGTATAAGGAAAACAAGATTTTTTATACTGGGAAAATTTATAAAACGAACATATCAATATGCAGGAAAACAGTTATGAAGTAAAGTGAGGGAATTTTTATGCCAATGTTTCGAGAAGTAGAAAATAGAGGTATTCCATGTCATCTGTTTGGATATATTTTAGATGCTGAAGAAAGCAGTGGATTTTTTGAAAATCAGGATATTTATTTTTCTGCTCTGGGTGATGGGGCAGCAGAATTAGAAATTCCAGTAGCGCCTATGCATTATAACAGCATGGAAATTGTACATGGCGGAGTATTTGCTGGTTTGTTGGATTCGGCCATGGGCATGGCGTTACTCACCAAAAATAAAGCTGGCGTCACAACATCTATGAGCATTCATTATTTAAAAAGCGCTAAAACGGGCGATGTGCTGCGGGCAAGGGCCACTGTTGTCCGCAATGGCCGCACGATGGTCTATTGTGAAGCCAAGATTTTTAATCAACGGGAGGAACTGCTGGCCACAGGACAAGGAGCTTTTTGGTACAGGTTGATGATTTTGTACGGGCTTATGCCGCGAAACTGAAAAAGCAGAACGCACAAGAAGGATAAAGGGGAGGCAAAGGATGTCTTATACCATACCGATTGAGGTGTTGAAACAAAATAGCGGTAAAGCTGCTTATGAGAGAGGCATGAGAGTTTATCAACAGGGACTGGTAGAAGATGTAGAGGCAGTGCGCCAAAAAAAGATACAATTTCTATTTCCGCAAATATTTTGTCCTCAAGCAGCTTGAATATTATCGGACAGAGTTGGTCTATAATTTTAAAACAAAGAAACTGGAAGAAAATTATTGCGATTGTCCTGCCTTTTATGAGTATGCTGGTTTATGCAAGCATTGTCTGGCTTTAGCTTTAAAGTATAATCGGATGGTCAATGCGGGTGCCTTTCCTTTTTTGCCCAGTGCGGACGATCAGCGGCAAACATCGCAGGCTTTACAGTTGGCAATGCGGCAAAAAGTAAAGAAAGCGGCGATTCGTTATCAGAATGAAGCCAAACAAATTTTATCTGAGCCAGTGCAATTAATTCCTATATTGGAACGCAGCAAACAGAATGGCCAGTGGTCGGTGCAGTTTAAAATCGGCACATCTGCTCATTACTATGTACCAAAGAATTTAAGCCAGTTTGTATCGGATTTGGAGCGGGAAGAGGCAGTATCCTACGGTAAAAAGCTAAGTTTTGTACATACGCGGAAGCTTTCGCCAGCCATACACAACCCCTTGCTGGACTTGATTGTAGAGCATATTTTGATGGAACGCAATTTTCGTCAAAAACTATATGGTTATTATTATGGTAGCAGTCAAACAAAACGGGATTTGCTGCTGACTACGGCAAATTTATTTCGGTTGCTGCGTGCTATGCCGAATGGCGAGATTTTAGTAAATTCTCAGGCGACGTATGTTATTACAGAGGCGTCGGCACCGGTGTTACCGATTATCTTAGAAGCTAAGAAGGGCGGCTATCAGTTGACATTGCCGCCTTTACAGCTTTTTGCAGGACGGTAAGCAATATTGTCTGGTACAGGATGGTAGTTTCACCTTCTGTGGCGCCGAATTTGCGGAAGCCGTGCAGGTATTGGTGGATCTGAGTTCAGTGGACCGACAGCAATCTTATTTTGTGGCTGAAGCCGATTTAAATGCCTTTTTGCGCCACGATTTTGCCAGCACTGATAAAATGCAGCAATGTGGAGTTGGACGGTTTAGAGGCATACCGGCCTGAGCCTTGTCAGTTGCGTGTTTATTTGGACGATGATGGCTTCCAGATTCTTTGTCAGGCAGAAGCCTGGTATGGCCAGCAGAAATTTTTTGAACGAGCAGGAGCCAAAAGAGAACTTGCGGGATTTTGAGGCGGAATATGGTTTGCGCTCTGTGCTGGAGCAATATTTCCCTGCCTGGAATTCTTACGGTGAGCTATATTTCTCAAATGAGGATGATGCCTGCTTATATCGGCTTTTAACAGAGGGACTGGCCCACATTGGACAGATGGCTGAGCTGTATCTGTCAGACCGCATGAAACGTATTCAGGTGCAGCCTCAGCCTAATCTGCAAATTGGCGTGCGGATAAACGGCGGTCTACTGGATATGGATATTGATGCCGAGCGACTGCCTAAGCAAGAGCTGCAGGGCCTTTTAAATAGTTATCGGCAACGGCGAAAAATACTACCGTATGAAAAATGGCGATTTTTTGCAATTAGAAGAAGGCTCTCTGACAACACTGGCTGAATTAGCCGATGGGTTAGAGGTGCCAGAGCGCAATTTGGAGCAGGGACATTTACAGGTGCCTGTTTATCAGGCTTATTATGTAGACCAGGTTTTGCGGGAGGGCGGAGAACGGTTGACCGTACAGCGCGATTTAAATTTCCGCAGCATGATTCGTACCTTAAAATATTATGAGGATAGTGATGATGAAGTTCCCGCAGGCTTGACTACCACTCTGCGCCAATATCAGCAGACTGGCTATCAATGGTTGATGACCTTGACGCGCATGGGGTTAGGTGGTATTTTGGCTGACGATATGGGCTTAGGAAAAACAGTACAGGTGATTACCATGCTTTTTAGCCCATCAGGAGAAGCTGTTGCAGAAACCGGCTCTGATTATTACGCCAGCTTCCTTTGGTGTATAACTGGGAGAGTGAAATTCATCGCTTCGCGCCAACTTTAACAGTGTGCAGTATCACCGGCGCAGCGGCAGAGCGGCATCAGCTTTTTGCAGCAAACGACAGCGCAGATTTGGCTGACGTCTTATGATTTATTAAAGCGGGATGTAGATTATTATACGCAGTCCTTTTCTTTTTGTATTATCGACGAGGCGCAGAATATCAAAAATCATTCTACCAAAGCTGCCAAAGCCGTAAAAGCGATACAGTCCGATAATCGTTTTGCCTTGACGGGCACGCCGATTGAGAATCGTTTGTCGGAGTTATGGAGCATTTTTGATTTCCTTCTGCCCGGGATTTTGGGCCGTTATGAAGTCTTTCGACAACGTTATGAAATTGCGATTGTACAGGGCAGGATGAAGTTGCCTTGAAACGGCTGCAAAAAATGATACAGCCTTTTTTCTTTTGCGTCGCTTAAAACAGGATGTATTGAAAGATTTGCCGGAAAAATAGAAACCATTGTGTATTCTAAAAAATGGAAACAGCGCAACGGGAACTTTACATTGCCAATTTGCAGCGGGTGCTAGATGGCCTGCAGAAAAAATCGGATGCTGAAGTACAGAGCGAAAAGCTGCAAATTTTGGCCGAATTGACCCGGTTGCGGCAGTTGTGCTGTGATCCGTCGTTGTTGTATGAAAACTATAACGGCGGCTCCGCTAAGCTGGATACTTGTATGGAATTGATTGACAATGCTCTGCAAAGTGGCAGCAAGGTGCTGGTGTTTTCTCAGTTTACCACCATGCTGGACCGCATCCGTCAGCGCTTGGAAACACAGCATATCGCCAGCTTTACTTTAATTGGTGCTACCAGCAAAGAAAAGCGAGCCGAGTTGGTGCAGCGTTTTAACAAAAATGATGAAGCCTCTGTCTTTTTAATTTCGCTGAAGGCTGGCGGCACAGGCTTAAACCTGACAGCAGCCAGCGTTGTTATTCACGTAGACCCCTGGTGGAACGCTGCAGCCCAGGAGCAGGCTACCGATAGAGCGCACCGCATTGGACAGAAACAGGCAGTTAGTGTATTTCAATTGATAACGAAAGACACGATTGAAGAAAAAATTCAGGCTCTACAGGCACAAAAAGCTAGCCTTAAGTCATTCCGTGATTGCTGCGCAGGGAATGTCGATAGCCAGTCTCAACAAAGACGAAATTCTGGAAATTTTACAGAGCTGAGCAGTCTACAGTTAATAACGCCTCAAATTTGATGACGAAGTTTAGAGTTTATTATGTTTTATGCACAAACAGCCTTGCGGAACCTCTCAAGGCTGTTTGTCTGCTATGTCTTTTTACTTTTTTGAAACATTGTATACAGTTTATATCTATGATTGCTTTTTGCTGGTAGCTATATTATAATAAAAGCACTATGATTTGGAGGTCTATAGACGATGGAAACAAATACAAACCGTGTTGTGGTAACAGTTGTGGGAAAAGATAAAAAAGGGATTATTGCTGCGGTATCGGGCGCCTTGGCTGAGTGGGAGGTCAATATTCTGGATATCAGCCAGACCATTTTGCAGGAATTTTCACCATGATTATGATTGTAGATTTGGCGGAGGCAACGGTCAGCTTCAGCCAACTGCGGGAGCAGCTGGGCGTGTTGGGGCAGAAGTATGGAGTGGTAATTTCCTGCCAGCATGAAGAAATTTTTTCAATACATGCACCGGATTTGGGAGGAGCTATCATGCCAATTTCAATTTCAATGAAGAAATTTTAGAAACCATTAATATGATTGAATCGGAAAATCTGGACATCCGCACGATCACCATGGGCATTTCTCTGCGGGATTGCGCCCACAGTGACATTGATGTGGTCTGTGATCGGATTTATAAAAAAATTACTACCTATGCGAAGGATTTGGTAAAGGTAGGGGAAGAAGTAGCCGAGGATTACGGCATTCCTATCATTAACAAACGTATTTCTGTCACCCCCATTGCTATTGTGGCAGATGCCTGTGAAGCCCCCTGATTATGTGAAGATTGCCAAAACCTTAGATGCGGCGGCCCGGGAAGTGGGCGTTAATTTTATCGGCGGTTTTTCGGCTTTGGTGCAAAAAGGGATGACCAAAGGAGACGAAAATTGATTCGTTCCATTCCGCAGGCGCTGGCTCAAACCGAATTTGTCTGTGCTTCGGTTAATATCGGTTCTAGCCGTGCCGGTATTAATATGGATGCGGTACGGCTGATGGGGGAAGTGGTAAAGGAAAGCGCTGATTTGACAGCCGACACCGACGGCTTGGGCAGTGCCAAACTGGTGGTGTTTTGCAATGCGGTGGAAGACAATCCTTTTATGGCCGGCGCTTTTCACGGTGTTGGAGAACCGGAAGTGGTGCTGAATGTGGGGTTAGTGGTCCTGGCGTAGTGCTGAACGCAGTGCGTAAAATCCCCGATGCACCTTTTGGCGAATTGGCTACTACCATCAAGCATACTGCTTTTTAAAGTAACTCGTACCGGGGAATTGGTAGGCCGGGAAGCGGCGCGCCGTTTGGGTGTGCCCTTTGGCATTGTGGATTTATCCTTGGCACCTACCCGGCTGTGGGCGACAGCGTGGCCGATATTTTGGAAGCTATGGGTTTGGAACGGTGTGGCACCCACGGTACTACCGCTGCATTGGCGATGTTGAACGATGCCGTCAAAAAAAGGTGGCGCTATGGCTTTCCCATGTGGGCGGTTTGAGCGGTGCCTTTATTCCGGTCAGTGAAGATGCCGGCATGATTCGTGCCGTAGAAGACGGCGCTTTGAGCTTTAATAAATTAGAAGCTATGACCTGCGTTTGCTCGGTAGGTTTGGATATGATTGCCATTCCCGGTGATACCAGTGCCGAAACCATTGCGGCTATCATTGCCGATGAAGCGGCCATCGGGATGATTAACAAAAAACCACCGCTGTCCGTGTCATTCCGGTACACGGCAAAAAAGGTGGGCGATACTGTTGTGTTTGGCGGTCTGTTAGGTCATGCGCCCATTATGGAGGTCAGCAAATTCAGCGCTGATGCTTTTTGTCAAACGGGGTGGACGTATTCCGGCGCCCATTCATTCGCTGAATAATTAAAGCTGTAACAATTGGATAGAATAATAAGAAATATAGTACATTTTATAATAGTGTAATTTCATGGCAGTCTAGTAAAAAGGCGCTCGCACTGGTGACAGTGGGGAGCGCCTTTTATCATAGTTACTATCTTTAAAATACAAGTTGCACCAGCGCCATATAGCAGATGGTGCCGCCAGCGATGGAAAACAGCATTTGTCGTTTCCAAAAAATGAAGCAATAGGACAGCCAGGATGGAAATCGCTTCGGGAATACCGTGGCTGCCAGAAAGCAGACTGACATCCTTTAAGCTGTAAATAACCAGCAGACCAAAAACGGCGGAGGGAAGTACTTTGCCTAGATATTGAATAAAAAGCAGGTGTTCCTCTGCCGCCGGGAAAAATTAAAAAGGCAGAAAGCGGGTAATCATAGTGCCTAGTACAACCATGGCGATGGTGATGATTTGTTGAGTGAGCGTCATAGTGATTTCTGTTCACCGCCTTTTTCAATGGGCTTGCGCAGCAACGTCAGCACGGCTAAAATGGCGACCATGGACGGAATGATAAATCCGTCGGCGCCAAAAAGCAAGCAGGCACAGCAGAGAGAGCGCCAAGCCCAGAATGGCGCTGATGTGGTTCTTCTTTTAGCCATTGGTCCAGAAAAATGACTACAAACATGGCAGTCAGCACAAATTCCAGCCCTTCGGTGTTAAAGGAAATGAGGGAGCCGAACAGGCCGCCCAGCGTAGCGCCGGAAACCCAATAGATTTGATTGAGCAATGTGACGAAAAACATGAACCAGCTACGATCTACATTCGGAGGAATTTCAGCAGTATAGTTGATGGAAAAGCTTTCATCACACATACCGAAAATGAGATAGAGCTTTTTCCAACCTGTGCCCTTGTATTTGTCTAACATCGAGATACCGTAAAAGAGATGGCGCGCGTTAATCATGAGCGCCAACGCCAACGCCTGTAACGGATTGAAAGCGTCCAGCAGCATATTGACCGTGACAAATTCAATAGAGCCGGCAAAAATAGTCAAGCTCATCAGCATAGGATACCAGAAGCTAAAGCCGGACACATTCATATAGATGCCGTAGGTCATGCCGAGAAACCAAAAACCGGCGAAGATGGGAATAGTGTAAGGAAAGGCAGCTTGAAAGGCCTGTTTGATGGTTTGTTGTTTTGTTGTGTCAAAGCAGAATTCCTTCCTTTCGTTGGTGTTTGCATAAAATTGTAGCATGGAGGTTGCCAGAATACAATGCTGGAATGGTATGTATTAAGAAAAAGCAGAACCCTTTGGAACCCAATCCAGCGGCTCTGCTTTTTATAATGGGTCTTTATGTCAGCAGCATGCGGTCGTTATCAAAGGTCTTGTTGCTTTTTGCTGGAATACAGCGCCAGCAAATCGTTCAAGGTCATTTGCTCCCGTTCTTCGCCGCTGATATCTAAAATTAATTGTCCGGCATCCATCATGATGGTGCGGTTGCCGGTTTGTAAGGCGGCATTGAGATTGTGGGTAATCATCATGGTAGTGAGATGATTGGTCTGCACAATTTCTTTGGTGATGGCCATAATTTTTTTTGGAGGTGGCAGGGTCCAGTGCCGCGGTATGTTCATCTAAAAGCAGCAGTTTTGGCGGCACTAGTGTACACATCAGCAGGGTAACCACTTGCCGTTGACCGCCTGATAACAGGCCGTCTTTGGTGTCCATGCGGTCTTCCAGCCCCATATTGTAGCGAGCCAGCGCTTCCCGAAACATGGCGGTATCTTTTTTTGTTCAGCGCAAAATGCAGCGGTCCCCTTTTGCTACGGGAATAGGCCAATGCCAGATTTTCTTCGATAGTTAGATTAGGCGCGGTACCCCGCATGGGATCCTGAAACACGCGGCCGATAAAAGCGGCCCGTTTATGCTCTGGCATCCAGGTAATGTCCTTGCCGTCGATGCGCACCGAACCTTCATCGGGAAAAAAGTTGCCGCAAATCACATTGAACAGGGTGGACTTCCCGGCACCGTTGGAGCCTACCACGGTGACGAAGTCCCCTTCCTGTAGGGTAAGGTCTATCTGTTGCAGCGCTTTGTGCTCATTGGGTGAGCCTTTCAGAAATGTTTTAGAAATCTGTTTCAGTTGCAGCACGTTTTTGCGCCTCCTTTCGGGAAGCCCGCAGGGCCAGAGTTTTTTGATGGTGGGCAACGACAGAGCCAAAGCTACAATACAAGCGGACACCAGTTTCAGCGCGTAGGCCGGCAATGGAGTGTATCTGGTAGCGATGGCGATGATAAACCGATAAATGATAGAGCCTATCAGCACAGCCAGCAGGCTGCCAGTCATGGTGCGTCTGCCGATTAAAACTTCACCAATGATAACGGAAGCAAGGCCGACAACCAAAATGCCTACACCGGAGTTGATGTCAGCAAAGCTCTGATATTGGGCGATTAAGGCGCCGGTAAAAGCAATGATGCTGTTGCTCAAGGCCAGCGCCAGGATTTTAGTATTGTCCACATGAATAGAGGAGGCCCGCACCATATCTTCGTTATCGCCGGTAGCCCGAATACAAAGGCCTACATGAGTTTTGAAAAATAAAATCAAAAGCAATGCGCAGACGGCGGTAAACACAAAGGCGACTAACAACTTTACAACGTCTTTTTCCAGAAAGGGTAAAAGCGTTGATAGCTATTTTGAAAATAGTGTTGCTGTTGATTAACGATAAATTAGAGCTGTTGCCCATAGCCAGCAAATTGATCGAATAAAGGCCGCTCATGGTTAAAATTCCAGATAGGATAGGGTGAATTTCCAGTTTGGTATGCAAAAGCCCTGTAACACAGCCAGCGGCTGCACCGGCAAGCAGTGCAGCCACCAAACCCAGCAGTGGATGACCAGCGATGGTCAACACTGCTGACAGAGCCAGCCCCCAAGGTGAAACTTCCTTCTGCAGTCAAATCGGGCACATTCATGACGCGAAAGGTGATATAAACCCCCAGCGCCAGAATGCCGTAAATAAGGCCCAACTGCAGGGAACCAAGCACAATTACCATAAAGAAAACTCCTTTCGTGCATTAGAGTCTGTCAGGGGACTGGATTTTTGTAGTTTTCAGAATTGTTTATTCAGCATCCTGTACAAAGGTCAGTTTTTCTTTCTGTTCGTCCGGAGAATGTGATGCCTAAGGTTTCGGCGGTCTGTTCATTTACTACGATAGCGTTGGCAGGCACAACCAGTGCAGGGATATCGGCGATTGCGGTACCTTCCAGGTATTGAATGGCCATATCGGCAGAGATTGCACCGATTTCGGTATCGGTAATGGCAACGGTAGCAAAAAGCACCGGAGTCCACCATAACAGCGGAGCTGCCGTAAACAGGGATTTTAGCATCGCGGGCCACTTCAGCAACTAATGGCATGGCAGCTTGAATAACGCTGTCATTAGGTACGAAAATGGCGTTCACCTGACCAACTAAGGACTGAGCTGCCTGCTGTACTTCATTGGAGTTGGTTACAATCTGTTCCACGTAGCTTAAGCCCTGAGCATCCAGATATTCTTTGGCCTGATTGATCGTGGTTACCGAATTGACTTCATTGGTGCAGTATAACAGGCCGTATGTCTGCATGCCTGGTGTTAGTTCATCGGATAATTCAAAAATTTCACTGATTGGAATAGCATTAGAGGTGCCGGTAGCGTTTTTTTGTCTGGGTGTTCCATATCACTGATGATGCCAGCGCCTACTGGATTGCTGACAGAGATAAATACCACTGGAATATCACTTTCCATAGCAACCATAGCCTGTGCGGCAGGTGTGGCAATGGTTGCCACTAAGTCTACCTGATCAGTTACCATGTCCTGGCAGATCGTGTTTAAAACAGTAGCGTCGCCCTGGGCATTTTTGTAAACGATTTCGACTTTATCTTCGCCGTAGCCTTTGTCGTTCAGCTCCTGAATGAAGCCTTCCCGCATATCTTCAAAGGCGCCATTGTCGATAAGCTGGACAATACCTACAGTTAATTTTTCGCCGTTACTGTCGGCATCGGACTGGGTGTTGCTGTCGTTACCGCCGCCACAGGCTGTTAACGAAAATACCATAGACGTTAAAACAGTTGCAGATAAGATTTTTTTTGAACATCGATTTTTTCATGGAATTTCCTCCTAAAATAGATTGAATTTATACACTGCGTAAGGTCAAAGCTCAACGGCTCTGCGGCAGTTTCATGTTTATGAAAGTCAGCCGGAAAGACATTGCTTCGGCTTCACACAAAATGACAAAGTTGAGCTGGTTTTACTGCGCCTTGTCTTGCTGATTGTGCTGTGCCAATTGTCCAAAAGCCTGCTCCAGCATAGATACAGTGATAGGATAGGGATAATGCTGCACATCCTTGGTTTTGGGGAATCAGCGGATAAAGCGCTTCCATCTGCTCTGGTGTGATTTGCAGCTCTTGCAGAGATACCGGCAAGCCGACGGCCCGATTGAACTGGTAGAGCCGTTCAAATTCTTCCAGTTGTCCATCACAGAGCAGCAACAGCAATACACCGAAGCCGACCACTGCGCCGTGCAGATGATCTTTTTCAAATTCGGGCAGAGTGGTCATAGCGTAAAAAATGCCGTGGGCCAAGCCACTGTTATAATCGGCAGTATGTTCTCTGGTAACCAAAATGGAAACCAGCCCTGTGGTGACAATTACGGCCAATACCACTTGCTCCAGCGCGTAGGTGCAACGCTGTTGTTTATTATCCTCCATGGCTTGTTGCCCATATTGCAGCAATGGTTCCAGACATTGGCGGCTCATTTGTACGCCTAAAGCGTTATAATGTTCTAACAGTTCTCCGCGGAGGAGAGGGTTGTTTCATAATATTTGGCGTAGGTGTCGCCTAATCCGGCCCATAGATATTGACTGGGCGCCGCTGCAATCACTGCGGTGTTGATAAATGCGTGTACTGGCGGCTGTAAAAAGAAAAAAGGTTCACAGAAGCTGCCGTCCTGGTGATACATAATTGCTACAGTTGTGACTGCCGCGCAAGTAGAAGCAATGGTGGGAAAGGTGAATACCGGTTTATTCAGCTTGACGCTCAAACATTTGCAGGTATCCAGCGCTTTGCCGCCGCCGATGGCGAAAATCATAATGTCGGCTTCCTGCACCAACTGGTGCTGCTGTAGTTGCGCCACATTTTCATAGCTGGCTTCTCCGCCATACCAAAGAAAGTCCAAAATCTGCAGCTCGCTTCCTGCTAAAGCCTGTGTAAGCAGAGGACGGGCAGCAGCCATAGTCTTTATGGCCGCCGATGGCGATAATTTTTTGCCGTGGGGACTGCAGAATTGTACAATGTCATCATAAATGGCCGGCCCGATGGAATAGTGAGGCAGCGCCATACTGTAGTTTTGCATAAAATACACCTCCAATTTCTTGTTATGCAGTTGAAACTCCTTTGCCATTTCTTTTTGGATGCGTTAGGCTTATAATAAAAAGCCTTATGAAAAGGTGAAAATAAAAACGCACCTATCCCTCTAAGGGACAAGTGCGATAAGCTCCTGCGGTACCACCCAAATTAGCCGTATATGGCTCACTTTTTTCATACACAATCATGTATGCTTTCTTTGTAACAGGGAAAGTTCCCGTCAGCGCCTACTGCGAATTCATCGGTTCAGGCTGCCCTCGTAAGTCCATTCCATACAGGCTGTCATGCTGCAATCCCACCACTTGCGGCTCTCTTGATTTCCAAAAAACACTGTATGTACTCCTCTTACTCATCGGTTTCACGAATTCAGTTTTTTGTATCATATGCGATTTCACAGAAAATGTCAAGTAAAAATTTTTTAAAAATACAAGATACAAAAAATAATATTGCACTGAAAAAGTGATTGGCACGTTAGGAAGTGATGCTGCATATACTAAAGACAGAATTTATATGCTAAAGAGATTTTAAATAAATAAAAAGAGAGGATAAAACGATGCAAACCATCAGCCTTTGTATGATTGTACGCGATGAAGAAGCGGTGTTGGCCCGCTGTCTGTCCAGCGTTGCCGATTTGGTAGATGAAATTATCATTGTTGACACCGGTTCGCAAGACAGTACCAAGGAGGTTGCCGCCCAATATACCAATGCCATTTATGATTTTGTCTGGAGAGATGATTTTGCCGCTGCCCGTAATTTTCGTTTGCCAAAGCCACCATGGATTATTGTTTGTGGTTGGACGCCGATGACCGGTTGACCGAGGAAAACCGGCAGAAATTTTGGGATTTGAAAGAAAACCTAGATGGCACCGCTGACATGATATTTTTGCCTTATATAAATTGGGAGGAAACAGGCAGGAATCGTCTGGTTTATTGTCGGGAACGACTTTTACGCCGTAAGGCGGGTTTTTGCTGGCAGGGCCGGGTGCATGAGGCTATTGAGCCAGCGGGCAATATCCAGTATGGCGATGCGACTATCACCCATTGTCCGTTAAAACAAGAAGTGTCGGCGCGCAATCTGCGTATCTATGAAACTATATTAAAAGAGGGGCAACACTTAGAGCCGCGGGATCAGTATTATTATGGCAGAGAATTATACAGCCATCAGCATTTTGCTGAAGCGGCCGAAGTCTTTTCCCGCTTTTTACAGGAACCGGATGGTTGGGCGGTCAACCAGGTGGATGCCTGCCGGTTGTTGGCGAACTGCTATCAGCAATTGGAGCAAATGGAAAAGGTGTTGCCTGCTTTTGCTGCAAGCTCTGGCCTATGAAGCGCCAGATGCCGGGATTTGCTGCGATTTAGGCAATTATTTTTTACAGCAGCAGCGCCTTGAACAGGCTCTTTACTGGTATGAACAGGCTCTACAGTGTAAGCCGCAACCCGACAGCGGTAAGTTTGTGCAGCAGGACGACTACGACTATATCCCTCATTTGCAGCTTTGTGTCTGCTATGACCGTTTAGGTCAATGGGAGCGGGCTGAACAACACAATGAGCTGGCTGCTTTTTGCCCGGCCAAATTCGGAGGAAGTGGCTTATAACCGGCAATATTTTCAGCGCCGTCGCCAATTGATAACAGCAGAAGCCTAATACTTTTTGGAAAATGTTGTGATCGAAAAATCTCTTGCATCTGCCCTTGATTTGTGGTAAAAACAATAGCAAGACTGTCGGGGTGAGAATATGGATGTAAAGATTGAAACGATTATGGAATTCCCATTGTTCTCTGGAATTGCCAAAGACGATTTGCCAGCAATGCTGCAGTGCTTAGGCTATCGGGTGGAACGCTATCAAAAAAGGTGAATTTTTGGCTATAGAAGGCCAGCATATCCAACAAGTTGGTGTTATTCTTCAAGGCAGCGTGGATATGCTGAAAGAAGATTTTTGGGGACACAAAATCATTTTGATGCGTATGCAGAAGTCCGATGTTTTTGGCGAGGCATTTACCTTTGGCAGCAATGCTACGGCAACGGTCAGCTTTCGCGCTGTCGAAGATACCGTTATTCTGCTGCTGCCCTTTCAACGGGTGCTGCATACCTGTAACCGCACCTGTACCTTTCATCACCGGCTGGTTGAGAATATGGTGCAGCTTCTGGCTAATAAAAATCAAGAGCTGATGAAAAAAGTAGAGGTCGTAACTAAAAAGACGCTGCGGGAAAAAATTTTGGCCTATTTATCCCAACAAGCACAGCTACAGGGCAAAAAGAATATTTTGAAATCCCGCTGGGCCGGGCGGAGTTGGCCGACTATCTGTGTGCTGATAGGAGCGCCTTAACTCGGGAATTATCCAACATGAAAAAGGAAGGGCGATTAGATTACGACAAAAATATGTTTCGTTTATTATAGGCTATCAAAAAATATTTTTTAGAAAGCAGAGGAATGTTGCACAGGCAACGGAACTTTTTTTTTCTTTTTTTTTATAATAAATCGTGTGAAGAGAACAGCGCAGGAAATCTGCCTGTACAATAAAAATATAAAAAATCAGGAGGATGTTAGCATGGAAAACAAAATGTTTTGCTTTCAGTGTGAACAAACGGCAGGAGGGACAGGCTGCACTGGCTGTGCCGGCGTTTGCGGAAAAACTGCGCAAACCTCGACTACAAGATGAATTGACTGGAGCATTAATCACCTTGGCTCATCATGCCAAAGCACAGCAAGCGGAAAATCTAGTCATAGATCAGTTACTGATTGAAGGTTTATTCACTACCTTAACCAATGTGAATTTTGACGATAGCGTAATCGGGCGTTTGTTGGATACTGTTCACGCTGAGACCGCCAAGCTGCAGGCTGCTGCTGTCGATTATGACATGAAAAAATATTTGGGAGGCTGATGAAGACATCCGCTCGTTAAAATCATTGCTTTTATTCGGGATACGCGGCGTGGCTGCCTATGCCTATCATGCTATTGTACTGGGATACAGCGATGAAACGGTGAACCACTTTTTCTACCAGGCCCTTTCTGCTCTGCAGGAGGATTGGAGTGTAACAGAGCTGCTATCCATTGTGTTGGAGGTGGGAGCGATAAATTTGCAATGTATGGCGCTGCTGGATAAGGCCAATACTGAAACCTTCGGTCATCCAGAGCCGGTTTCCGTATCTTTGACAGTAGAAAAGGCCCGTTTATTGTGATTACTGGTCATGATTTATACGATTTGAAATTACTGCTGGAGCAAACAGAAGGCACCGGTGTCAATATATATACCCACGGCGAAATGCTACCGGCTCATGGGTATCCGGAGCTGAAAAAGTATCCCCATCTGAAGGGCAATGTGGGTACTGCCTGGCAAAATCAGCAAAAAGAATTTGCCAATCTTCCGGCACCGGTTTTATTCACGACGAACTGTCTGATGCCGCCAAAAAGTAGCTATATGGACAGGGTGTTCACCACAGAAGTGGTTTCCTATCCAGAAATCACCCATATTGGCTCTGCTAAGGATTTTTTCGCCGGTGATTGCCAAAGCGTTGGAATTGGGCGGTTTTGCAGAAGAACAGCACTTCACTGGAATGAACGGCGGTCATACTGTGACGACAGGCTTTGCCCATCAGGCGGTATTGTCGGTGGCCGATCAAGTGGTGCAGGTTGTCAAAGATGGCGCCATCAAGCATTTTTTCTTAGTGGCGGGCTGCGATGGAGCGCGGGCTAATCGCAGCTACTATACCGAATTTGTGAAGCAAGCGCCTCAGGATACCATAGTACTTACCTTGGCTTGCGGCAAATACCGGTTCCATGATTTAGATTTGGGCACTATCAACGGCATCCCCCGTCTGCTGGATATTGGGCAATGCAACGATGCTTACAGCGCCATTCAGATTGCTCTGGCCTTGGCAGAAGCTTTTGATTGTGATGTCAATGAGCTGCCGCTGTCAATGGTGTTGTCTTGGTATGAACAAAAGGCGGTGAGCATTCTGCTGACACTGCTTCACTTGGGAATAAAAATATCAAATTAGGACCAACGCTGCCCGCTTTTTATCGGTCAATGTTTTAAATTATTTGGTGGACCAGTATCAGATTGGGCCAATCACTACAGTAGAGGCTGATATGAAAGTATTGTTGGGATAAAATTTGCACAAAACGAAAAAGCAACGACGGCTTAGAATGTTGATTTTTAAGCCATCGTTGCTTTTTTTCATATAAAGTTTTTTGAACAATCTATTAAGGCAATTGCGCGGCCAATTTTTCTAAGCGGCGAAGTGCTTCTGTTAACGTGCTTTCTTCCCGGGCAAAGTGCAGTCGGATTAAATAATTGACTGGTTCACGGAAAAAGCTGGAGCCAGGTACGGCTGCCACGCCGATGTGCTCAGTCATCCATTCACAGAAGGCTAAATCGCTCCAACCAGAAAATTGAGGCAGTGCTAACCAAGCAGAAATATCAATCATGACATAATAGGTAGCCTGCGGAATGTTGTGTATGATACCCAAGCGGTCCAGACCATCTAAAAAGAACTGTCTCTTTTGCGTGTAAAGCTGCTGCAGATTTTCATAATAGGAGGTGGGAAAGTGTAGCGCTGTAACAACAGCTTCCTGCAAAGGAGCCGGTGCGCCTACTGTTAAAAAGTCATGCACCTTACGGCAGCCTTCGATGACAGGTGCTGACGCAATAACATAGCCAGCCGCCAGCCGGTGATGGAATAGGTTTTTGCTAAACGAATTGCAGGTGATGGTGCGCTCCCACATGCCGGGCAGTGAAGCAATGGAGATATGTTGGTTGGGCGCATAGATGATGTGTTCATACACTTCATCGGTAATCACAAAAAGCATCGTATTGTATGGCCAGCACGGCAATCCGCTCCAGTTCCTGTCTTGTGAACACTTTACCGCAGGGATTAGAGGGATTGCAGAGAATGAGTGCTTTAGCACCCTGCTGAAAAGCCTGCTCCAACAACGCAGCGTCAAATTGATAGGACGGCGGCACCAAAGGAATAAAAACAGGCTCGGCGCCGCACAAAATGGCGTCGGCCATATAATTTTCGTAAAAAGGGTGAAAAAATGGCCACCTTGTCGCCGGGGTTACAGACGGTCATCATGGCGCACATCATCGCTTCCGTGCTGCCACAGGTAACCAGCACTTCATCGTCAGCCGATACTGTATGTCGTAGTGTGGCAGAGGCTTTTTGTGCAATGGCCTCCCGCAAATTTTCGGCGCCATAGGTGACTGAATATTGGTGCGGCCGTTGTCGGCTACCTGCTTCAAAGCGTCGGTTAAAGCCTTGGGTGGTGGAAAATCGGGAAAACCCTGAGATAAATTGATGGCGTGACAAGCGTCGCTGATTCTAGTCATGCGGCGAATGACCGAGTCAGTAAATAATTGTATTCTGTTGCTCATTTGAGGCATAAGCAGCCCTACCTTTCAAGAAATAACTTGCAGCCTTTGGTTGCAAAAATATAGATTGTTTTTTAGTATAAAGCAAAGATAAAAAGAAGTAAAGATTCTCTGCCAAATCCTGAAAAATTGAATAGAAAAATTGTGCTTTGGCACTATAAAATATTGGCGGAAATTGCTTGACTATCCATAAGGCAAGTGCTAATATACAAAACTGTGACAAGAGAGACAGGATAACTGCCCCAAAAAACGGGGTATTTTTTATGAAATAAATCATAATCTGATTTATGGATTCTATTCTGACAGAACCATACAATTTATGAGAATATATGTGCAAATGCACAATGAAGGAGTTGGAAATCATGGCTTTCAAGTTTTTGGCTGAATTAAAGAATATCGTATCGGTAGGGGAAGCGTTGGATACGTTGTCCCGCTTGGTGGATTACATCAAATTCCGTCCTTTGGAAACCGATAAACCAAAGGTGACCTACGATTCTATGGCGGTACGCGATATCGGTATTAATGCCGGCGCTGTTAAGCTGGTGAAATTTTTTCAGAATGTAGCGAAAACAAAGGACCCATCGGCTGCCATGTATATCAATTGTTAAAAAATATTTTTGGATGCCTATGACTGGTCAATCTGGATGCGGAAGGCTATGCCGATTTTGAAGCGGATGCTTTGTGGCTTTGTGATGAAATTGAAGATTATCTGCGCAATATGAATGTCCATGTAGACCAGAAAAAACACGATAAAGTCGAACCGTTGGGTGATGTGGTGCTGCGCCGCCGGATGCATGCTGACTAAGTTGAAAAAGTTGTATAAAAGCTGCTGTTGAAACCTCTTTTGGAAGAAAGTCGTTTTGCGGCAGCTTTTTGTTGCACTTTGTCATGAAAAAATTTCTATTGCTCCATAATTTTTGATAATGACGGCAAGGAATTGTCTGGAATTTTGCAGAGGCGTATAATAAGCATAAAAAATAATTGGAGGATAAAGGAGTTCGGAACGTGTTATGCAGGTAAAAAAAGAGTTGTGGGAATGGTTTGGCAATGCCAGAGGCGATATTTTAGCCGGTCTGGTATCATCCTTTGCGGTCATTCCTGAGGTAGTAGGGTTTTGTATTGTAGCGGGGATTAGCCCCATGATGGGGTTATACGCTTCCCTTTTTGGTTGACGGTGCTGATGGCCTTTTTGGGCGGCCGTCCTGCTATGATTTCAGCGGCAGCAGGGTCTATGGCCCTGGTCATTGTCAGTCTGGTGCGGGATTACGGCGCCCAATATTTGATGGCGGCCACTATTTTATGTGGGTTGATTATGCTGCTTTTTGGGTGTATGCAAGGTGGGCAATTTGATTAAGTTAATTCTAACAGCGTGCAGATTGGCTTTGTCGATGCGTTGGCGATTTTGATTTTTATGTCTCAGCTAGGCAATTTTCAGGGAGAAGGTTGGCAGATGTACGGCTTAGTGGCGCTGGGGATTGCCATTATCTATTTATTTCCACGGATAACCAAAGCGGTACCGTCCACGTTGGTGGCGGTTATTGTGGTAACGGCTATTGCGATTGTCTTTGACGCGCCGGTGCGCACCATTGGCGATATGGGCAGTATCACAGCGGCATTGCCGCCTTTCCATATTCCGACGGTGCCGTTTACTATGGAGACCTTTCTGATTATTTTGCCATATTCGGTGTCTCTGGCTTTGGTAGGACTGGTGGAAACGTTGCTTACCTCTAAGGTAATTGATGAAATGACCGATACCGAAGGGGATCGTAATCGTGAATGCCGTGGTTTGGGTATTGCCAATATCGTTTCCGGCTTTTTCAGCGGCACCTGCGGCTGTGCCATGATTGGACAGGCCATCGTGAATGTCAACTCCGGTGGACGGGGACGGTTATCTAATTTTGTATCCGGGACCTTTTTGATGGTGTTAATTTTTATCTTAAATGATTTGATGGTACAAATTCCCTTAGCAGCTTTGGTTGCTGTGATGATTACCGTATCCATTGCCACCTTCGACTGGGATTCGCTGCGCCGTTTGACCAGAATGCCCCGCACCGATGCCTTGGTGATTGTGCTGGTGGTGGCTATTGTAGTGGCAACCAATAATCTGGCTTATGGTGTAGTGGTGGGTTTGGTGCTGACCGCCATTTTCTTTGCGGTGCAGATGTCTAAAATTGGCGTTGAAACTAAACGGGACGGCAGTACTGTCACCTATGCAGTGAACGGACAGATTTTCTTTGCCTCGACAGAGCCATTGCTGAATGCCTTTGATTTTCACGACAGCGCCCAAACCGTTGTACTGGATTTTTCTTGTGCCCATTTGTGGGACGAATCGGCGGCTACTGCACTGAAAAGGCGATCAACAAATTTGAAAGCTGCGGCAAGCAGGTGCAAGTACACGGATTGGATGAAAATAGCGTAACATTGATGCGAACCTTATATGGAAAATCGGAATTGTCAATTTAATTAGGAGGATGGACGATGTTGACTTTAGTAGCGCCAGGGCCAAAATTGATTGCTGTGCGAACAACCCAGCAGTCGGCGATGGTGCAATATTTAACAGCGCACTTTATGTGTGAACCTATGGCCCAATTAGGTCTGGGGGTAGATACCACCAAAACTTTATGCGTGTTGTGTGTTATCGATGAACTGGCAGGAGAGCAGCAAGTGGTCTATTTGGGCGTTGCTCAGCCTGCCGAATATGTCCTGTGCCATTTGATGAATGGGGACGCCCAGCAGATGATTACGCACATTCGGGCATTGCCGCCTTCCATTGTATTTAACAGTTTAGGCGAACATCAGCCGGTGGTGGATAAAATTCAGTCGGAATTTCCATGTGAATGCTCCGATTGGAGTACGTTGCTATATAAGGAAAATGACGAAGGGGTCATCGTGACCTTTTGCTGGAAGATGGACCAGGGCAGCGCAAATTTTATGACAAAGCTCTGTTTGTCCGGCAGGAGTTTACCAGCTTGTTGGCTTATCTGCGCATCCATGCGCCCCGTTATTTGGCAAAAGCCTTTGCACCCAATGCCTGGCATATGGTGGATTTACGGATTTATGACCGTTACGAGGTATACGATTTGCAGTATAAAAGGCTGCTCAAAGCCATTCAGGCTCTGAAGCTGGGGTATGTGGTCACAGAAGCCTGGAACAGGGAAATCAGTGCCTTTTCCGACCCAGTAGGCACCTATCAAATTCGGTTGCTGACTTTTTTTGCCGCCATTGGAGCTAAAAAAAAAAAAATGTTGATTGCTTTGGAGTACAGTCAGAGTGGCAGTCGAGTGGTAGATTTAGACTTAATCTGGCATAAAAAGAAAATTTCCTGGAAGGATTTGCTGGATGATAAGGAAACCCGTAAACAGATTAAACAAACAGCGGCGTTTTTCCAAAATCAATTTCTTTGCTGTGCAGAACGATAAGGCTGCTTTGGTGAAATACTGCACAGAGGAGGCAGCAAAGCGGATGGAAGAGGCGGACAGACAGGTGTTGCATATATTAGAAGAAGAAATTGCAACAAAAGCTTTCGAGGGATAAAAGCAGCAAATCGGCTCTTGACAAGCCTTGGTTGCTGTGCTATTCTGTGAAAATAATCAAGAAAAATGAAAACTGTGTATCATCCTAGATGGGGAGGAGTACAGTGTGAAGTTGTCACAAGAGAGGAAAATCTTGGCTGTGAGTTTTCCGGCAGCGGCATTGGAAGGTAGCCCCGGAGATACAAGGCTCAACGGATAGTGCTGGTTATGTACTGTGTTAGTAGGTTTTGTCGGGTAAGCCCGTTACAGCGGAGAGTGCTTGGTTTGTTTTGAGCCAAGAACAAAGGTGGTACCACGGAGGCTGCGCTTTCGTCCTTTTTGAGGATGAAAGCGTTTTTTTGACAGTTTTATAAAATACGCTGAAAGGAGCAGAAGCAATGGACGAAAGTAAAAATTTATCAAAGGTTTACGATCCAAAACAGGTAGAGGAACATTGGTATTCTGTTTGGGAACAGAATAAATATTTTGCCGGCAAAATGGAGGAGGGAAAAGAGAATTTCTCCATCGTGATGCCGCCGCCAAACGTAACCGGCAAGCTGCATATGGGACATGCCATGGACAACACTATGCAGGATATTCTGGTGCGGTATAAACGGCTCTGCGGCTTTAATACGCTGTGGGTACCAGGTACCGACCATGCCGGCATTGCCACTCAGGCGAAAGTAGAAGCCCAATTAAAAGAGGAAGGTACCAATCGCTATGAAGTAGGCCGGGAAGAATTTTTGCGCCGTACTTGGGCTTGAAAGAAGAATATGGCAACACCATCACCACCCAGTTACGCAAGCTGGGCAGCTCCTGCGATTGGGACCGAGAACGGTTTACTATGGATGAAGGCTGTTCTCAGGCAGTTCGGGAAGCCTTTGTGCGCTTATACAACAAAGGCTTGATTTATCAGGGCAATTATATTGTTAACTGGTGCCCTCACTGCCAGACCACCATTTCCGATATTGAAGTGGAACACGTAGACCAGGAAGGGAAAATCTATTATTTCCGCTATCCTACCGAGGACGGCAACGACAGCATTGAAATTGCCACCACCCGTCCGGAAACTATGCTGGGTGACACGGCGGTAGCTGTCCATCCTGATGATGAACGGTACCAGCATCTGGTAGGCAAAAATTTAGTGCTGCCAGTGGTAGGCCGCGTTATTCCAATCATTGCTGACGAATATGTAGAAAAAGAATTTGGTACCGGCGCAGTAAAAATTACGCCAGCCCATGACCCCAACGACTTTGAAGTGGGTAACCGTCATAATCTGCCCCAGGTAGTGGTTATCGACAAGCAGGGTAAGATGAACGAGCTGGCCGGTAAATACGCTGGATTGGACCGTTACGAATGCCGCAAGCAGTTGGTAGAGGATTTAAAAGCTAGCGGCGTGCTGACTAAAATAGAAGACCACAACAATTGGTGGGCCATTGCTATCGCTGCCATACAGTCATTGAGCCGTTGGTCAGCAAGCAGTGGTTCGTAAAATGGAACCGCTGGCCAAGCCTGCTATTGAAGCGGCCCATACCGGTGCAGTCAACTTTGTACCCGAACGGTTTACCAAAATTTACCTGGGCTGGCTGGAAAATATCCGTGACTGGTGTATCTCCCGTCAGTTATGGTGGGGGCATCGCATCCCTGTCTGGTATTGTCAGGACTGCGGCGAAGTAATGTGCAGCACCACCGATGTAGATACCTGTACCAAGTGCGGCTCCAAGCATGTTGAACAGGACCCCGATGTGCTGGATACCTGGTTCAGTTCCGGCTTATGGCCATTCTCTACCATGGGCTGGCCAAAGCAGACTCAAGAGCTGGAAACCTTTTTTATCCCACCAGCGTATTAGTGACTGGCCGTGACATTATCTTTTTCTGGGTGGCCAGAATGCTCTTTGACGCCTTTTAGAATTTACCGGAAAATCGCCATTCCATGATGTTTTAATTCATGGTCTGGTATTAGACAGCCAGGGCCGCAAAATGAGCAAATCGCTGGGTAATGGCATTGATCCTTTGCAAGTAATCGAAGAATACGGCGCCGACACGCTACGCTTTATGCTGATTACCGGCAACACGCCGGGCAACGATTTACGCTTCCAGAATGAACGGTTGGAAGCTGCCCGCAATTTTGCCAATAAAATTTGGAATGCTACTCGCTTTGTGTTGATGAATTTGGAAGACTATCAGCCACTGGCAGAGAAGGACTTGGCGTATACCATAGCGGACCGCTGGATTTTGAGCCGGTTCCACAATATTGCCAAAGACGTAACCCGTATGTTGGACAGCTACGATTTGGGTGGAGCCGCCAGCGCCTTGTATGACTTTATCTGGAGTGAATTCTGCGATTGGTATATTGAAATGGTAAAACCGAGATTGTATGGTAAAGAAAGTGAAATCAGCCGCCGCACTGCCCAGCAGGTCATCGCCAGCGTACTGCGGGATACTATGGTGCTGTTGCATCCCTTTATGCCCTTTATCACTGAAGAAATTTGGCAGCATCTGCCCCATGAAGGGGAAACCATTATGCTGACCAAGTGGCCAGTTGCAAATGAAATTAAAATTTCTGCCGAAACGGAAACCCAGATGGCTGTGGTGATGGATGTCATCCGAGCGATCCGCAATATGCGCAGTGAAATGAATGCCGTTGGGCAAAAAAAAGCCGATTGTATTATTGCGGCTAATAAAGAAGAATTACTGGCAGTCTTGCAGCAGACAGCGCCTTATATTATCAATCTGGCTACTTTGGAGCAGTTGAATTTGCAGCTAACTCTGCCGGAAAAACCGGAACAGGCTGTAACCGCCGTTGTACAGGGCATTGAAATTTTCCTGCCGCTAAAGGGTTTGATTGATATGGATAAGGAGATTTCCCGGCTGCAAAAAGAAGTGGAAAAAAGTCAACAAAGAAATCGAACGGTTGGAAAAGAAATTGAACAATGCCGGTTTTGTAGCCAAAGCGCCGGCAGAGGTGATTGCCGGTGAAAAGGAAAAGCTGGCCAAATATCAGGACAGCAAGGCCGCTTTGACAAGCCGTTTGGAAAGCTATCAGAAATAAAACAGATTGGCCGCCATTAGAAAGCGGCAGCACATGCTTATGTAAAAATTACTGATAGCATGTTAATCAGAAGAAGAAAAAACGCTATGCAACGCATAATTTTGACAATATGCTTGCATAGCGTTTTTCGTTGAGGGAAACAGAGGGGCAGGATAAGAACTGGAGAAAAAGAATGGAAAAAGTAAAACTAGACAAACTATTTTGTTACTTTAGCTTACAAATTAAAATTTGAAACTATTTTGCAAAAATAATTTTATAATTTTATTTTGAAATTTTTGTTTTTTTTCAATCAAATTGTGGTAAGATAGTCTTGAAAGAAATGGATGTGAATTTCTTCATCCAGAACAATACGCTGTAGTACCTTTGTAACATCCGAGTCCTGAATCAGTTTGGACAGGTGGCGGTAGCTGTCAACGGCAGTTTGCTCACCGGCGATGCTGATATGCAGGGCTTTTTCTATATGACACTGGTATTGCAGTACGCCGCTGCTCCAAAAGGCGGGCCGTTTATAAGGATAGGAGCGGTAAATCGGATTGCCGCCTAGGGCTGTAATTAGCTTTCCTAATAGGTTCAGATGATGCATTTCTACCTGGGCAATTTTGCGCAGGGAAGCGGCCAAATCGGCAGCTTCCTGGTCTAAACCCAACTGAAGTACGTATACTGGGTAATGGTCGTCAGCTCGCTTTTGGCTGATGCAAAACCGACGACAGCATTTGCGCATAGCACAGATTGGGCTCTGCCACTTGGATTGGCGGATAAGGTTCTGGTGACGCATAAGAAACAGATGCATTCATAAATCGTGCCTCCTGTAAAAATTTTTTTCAGGGATTTTCATTTATATGCAGCTATCTGTGTTTCTATGCCAGAAGAATAATAATGCTGCTAAGGGGCAGCTTGCCAGAAACTGGCTAACAACAGGGAGGAATTTAAGATGTCTACATCCACGGAAAAAGCATTAACCATAAAAAGTATCCAAAATCAGTATCGCCACCAACATTGGTTTGACTATGATGAAACTGCTTGCCGGCCTTGTGGCCCATTCGGGCGCTATGGTGGCCGATGCCGTTCATTCGGCTTCCGATGTGTTCGGTTCTTTTTAGTCATTATCGGCGCCAACGTATCGGGTAAAGCGGCAGACCACGAGCATCCGTACGGCCATGACCGTATGGAATGTGTGATTTCTATTATTTTGGCCAATATCCTGCTGTTGGTAGGCGCAGGCATCGGTCTCAGCGGATTGGAGAAGATTTTTCCGGTCATTACAGCGCGCTGGTTGTGCCGGGCCGGCTGGCTTTTGCTGGCCGCTGTGATTTCCATTGCAGTAAAAGAGGGCCTGTTCTGGTATACTCGTATCGCCGCCAAAAAAATCAATTCGGTGTCCTTGATGGCAGAAGCCTGGCACCACCGCTCCGACGCTTTAAGCTCTATCGGTAGTTTCGCCGGTATCTTAGGCGCTCGCTTGGGCTATCCGGTGTTAGATCCGCTGGCCAGCGTGATTATTGCTATTTTTATTTTAAAAAGTAGCATTAGATATCTATAAAGAAACTTTAGACCGCATGGTGGACCGTTCCTGCGACGAAGCCACCGAATCGGCCATGCGGCAACTGGTGCGTTCTTATGACGGCGTATTGTCGTTGGATTTGCTGCGAACGCGGCTCTTTGGTTCTAAAATGTATGTAGAGGTAGAGATTGCCGCCGATGGTAACCAGCCTTTGCGGCAGGCGCACGATATTGCTGTGATGGTACACAACGGTATTGAAGAAAATTTTCCACTGGTGAAGCACTGCGTGGTGCATGTCAATCCGGTAACCTGCCCGGAATGTTTACAGGAACGTTAAACAGAAGCATGTGGAAAATCGAAAAACGATAGCGCAAAAGGCCCAGCCAATATCGGCGGGCCTTTTTCATTTGTAAAAACTGCTAGTTGCTTTGCCAGAGCTGTTCTAAAAAAAGTCAATTTCGAACATATCATCGTCTTTTACTTTGATTTGCTTGCCAGTAATGGCCGCACTCCAAAAGCGCAATCTGATGCAGCGGCTTTTCCTGTTCCGACAGTTTGTTCCATTGTTTTTGTGCTTCCTGCAAAGCTTGCTGTTTGTCATCATAGCAATCCGAATAGATTTTGCCTTCAAATTGATGCTCTACGAAATAGATGGTCATCTGCATAAGCTGCTGCAATCCATATTTGCGAATTAAATCTTCTAATGCCATAAAAATCCTCCAATTTACAATCATTCAGGATATAAATCCTCTTTTTTATCCTATACCCAAATCGGGCAAAGCTAAAAAGAAAAAATTGCCAAAACCGCAACATAAAAGCAAAAAGCAGTTTAGCGGTTCTTGGCAAGTAGTGGGTCATATTTATAAAAAATAGGCTGTTAGGGCAGCGGAAAGCGAATGGTAAAGATAGTTCGGTAAGCTGGTTCGCGTTCCAAGGCAATGGACGCACCGTGTTTTTCTAAAATCTGTTTGGCTACAAACAGGCCCAGTCCACTGTGCTGTTTGGTGCGGGAAATATCACTCTGATAAAAGGGTTCAAAGATTTTATCCTGTTCTCCGGCTGCAATGCCTACTCCGTTATCTTTTATCTGCACCTGATAGCAGGCAGGCAGAAGTTGGGTACAGATTTGCACCTGGATGGGCGCGGTATTGTGGCTCAAGATATTTTCCAATAAATTGGCGTACACGCGGCGCATGTTCAGCCCGTCAAAATCCAGATAAAAGGCTTCCTCGGCAATTTGAATTTCCATCACAAAGCCCTGTTTTTCAAAGATCGTGTAATAATTGGCGCAGACCTCCCGCAGAAAATCATTCATATCCCGATGCTCCAACTGCAAT